>Ga0308160_10002503_pt1 | contig 22094 bp, 15 predicted proteins | sample PhyFR1_FD_201036 | JGI IMG/M metagenome (GOLD analysis project Ga0308160, IMG submission 201036) | Phyllosphere microbial communities from UC Gill Tract Community Farm, Albany, California, United States - DLSLF.R1 | ecosystem: Host-associated > Plants > Phyllosphere > Unclassified | place: USA...
TTCCAGGTAGTCGGCCAGGGCGGCGCGGCCGTAACGCACCGCATCCTCGTCGGCATTGAAGAACACGACCGAGGGCAGGGTCGATTTGCCATCCTCGAGCGCAAGCAGGCTCGGCTGGCCGGGACGTACCCAGCCGACAGTGGAATTGGAAGTGCCGAAATCGACGCCGCAAGCGTTGGCCATGGATACCTTTCGTGAAGAGGGGCGAAATGTTACCAGATTCCGACCTCGGCCACACCTGCCGCCGCATTCCCCGGCGCCGCATTTCCGCAACAATAGTAAGCTGCTTCATGGCAATGCCGAACGGATAAGGAATGAACACTGGTGCTACAATCCCGCAGGCCCGATGTGTTCAGTATCTTCTTGCCCGCCTTGCTCGTTTATCATGCCCCAGATTAAGAACAACCTTCCCACCGACTGCGCGGCCATGCTCGGCAGGCACCTGTTCGAACACAGCCCCGACTGCATGAACCTGCTGGACGGCGAAGGCCGCATCGTGGCCACCAACGGGAGCGGCCGCGCCGCCATGGACATCGCCGATCCCGCCCAGGTGGAGGGCCGCGCGTGGCGCGAACTGTGGCCGCAGGAAGCCCATGCCACGCTCGACGCCGCACTGGCGCAGGCCAGCCGCGACGGCAGCGCCCGCTTCAGCGCCGCCTGCCCGACCCTGGGCGGCACCCTGAAATGGTGGGACGTGCGCGTCAGCGCCCTGCCGGCCGCCGAGGGTGCGCAGGTGCGGTTCGTCACCGTATCGCAAGATGTGACGGCGGCGCACGGCATGCGCAGCGAGCTGGCCGCCAGCGATGCGCGCTACGATTCGCTGGTTTCGGCCACCGCCGCCATCGTCTGGAAGGCGGGCGCCAACGGCGAATTCGACAGCGCACAGCCGGCCTGGTCCGCCTTCACCGGCCAGGACGTCGCCCAGGCCCAGGGCCTCGGCTGGCTCGATGCCGTGCATCCTGACGACCGCGACCTGACCGCCGCCGCCTGGCGCCGCTCGATCGAGTCCGGCGCTCCCTATCTGGGCGAACACCGCCTGCGCCGCGCCGACGGCAGCTATCGCCACATGAGCGTGAAGGCGGTGCCGATTCCCGATGCGCAGTCCGGCCCCGGCGCAGTGCGCGAATGGATCGGCGTGCATACCGACGTCACCGCGCTGGCCGCGGTGCGCGAAGACCGCGAGCGCCTGTTGCGCGAACTGCAGGCCACGCACCAGCGCATGAGCGAAGTGTTCATGCGCGCCCCGGCCTTCATGTGCGTGCTGAGCGGCCCCGAGCACGTGTTCGAATTCGTCAACGACCGCTACCGCGAACTGGTCGGCGACCGTCCCCTGCTGGGCCTGTCCAACGAGCAGGCCGTCCCCGAACTGGCGACCCAGGGCCTGATCGCCATGCTGGACCGCGTGTACGCCACCGGCGAGGCCTATGCCGCCAGCGACCTGCTGGTCATGCTGCAGCGCGTCCCCGGCGAGGCGCCGGAACGGCGCTACCTCGACCTGGTCTTCATCGCCCTGCGCGATGCCGACGGCAAGATCACCGGCCTGCTCGGCCACGGCGTCGACCAGACCCACCGCAAGCTGGCCGAGATCGGGCTGCACGACAGCAGGGAACGGTTCCAGAAGATCGTCAGCCAGGCCGCCACCGGGGTGGTCGAGATGGACGTGAACGGCATGGTCACGCTGGTCAACCAGCGCTTCTGCGAGATGCTCGGCTACGAGGAAAGCGAATTGCTCGGCCGCAACATCCTCGACGTGACGGCACCCGATTCGGTCGAGCAGACGGCGCTGACGCTGGGCGGCCTGCTGGCCACCGGCGAAGGCTTCCAGATCGACAAGCATTACCGGCGCAAGGACGGCACCCTGGTGTCGGCCACCAGCAGCGTCAATGCGGTGCGCGGCGCCGGCGGCGAGTACCGCGCCGTGGTCGCGATCGTGCTCGACACCACCGAGAGCAAGCGCGCGGCCGAGGCGCTGCGCGCCAGCCAGGAACGCTACCGCAAGCTGTTCGAATCGATGGACCAGGCCTTCGCCATCATCGAACTCGAATTCGACGGCGCCGGCCAGGCGGTCGACTGGACCTACCTCGAAACCAATCCCGCGTTCACGGTCCAGACCGGGGTGTCGGACGTGGTCGGCAAGACCATGCGCAGCAGGGTCGCCGATCCGGAACCGTGGTGGCTGGACGAACTCGGCGCCGTGGCCCGCAGCGGCCAGGCGCGCCGGCTCGAACAGGAAGTGCGCGCCGGCGGCCGCTGGCTCGACCTGTACATCACCCGCATCGGCGGTACCGGCAGCGACAAGGTCGCCATCCTGTTCCGCGACATCAGCGAACGAAAGACCGCCGAAGAGACGCTGCGCCGCCTCGCCGACGACCTGGCCGAAGCCGACCGCCGCAAGACCGAATTCCTGGCCACCCTGGCGCACGAGCTGCGCAATCCGCTGGCGCCGATCCGCAGCGGCCTGGGGGTGATGCGCCTGAACCGCGACCTGCCCGCGGGCATGGTCCGGGTGCGCGAAATGATGGAGCGCCAGGTCACCCACATGGTGCACCTGATCGACGACCTGCTGGACGTGGCCCGCATCAGCGGCGGCAAGCTCAATCTGCGCATGGAACGGATCGACCTGAACGGGGTGCTGGCCAGCGCGGTCGAGACCAGCCTGCCGCTGATCGAGGCCGCCCACCACGAACTGGCGTTCGACCTGCCCGATGCCACCCTGCTGGTCGACGGCGATGCCACCCGCATCGCGCAGGTGGTGTCGAACCTGCTGAACAACGCCGCCAAGTACACGCCGGCCGGCGGGCGCATCGGGCTGGCGCTGAGCGCCGAGGGCGGCGATGCCGTCATCACCGTCACCGATACCGGCATCGGCATTCCCGGCCACGCGCTCGATACGGTATTCGACATGTTCAGCCAGGTCGGCAGCGGCGCCGAACGCGCCCAGGGCGGCCTCGGCATCGGCCTGTCGCTGGTGCGCCAGCTGGTGCAGATGCATGGCGGCAGTGTCGGCGTCCACAGCGGCGGCGCCGGCAGCGGCAGCCGCTTCACGGTGCGCCTGCCGCTGGCGCCGGGCCAGGTCCGGGACGACGACGCCGGCAGCGCCGCCGCGCCGGCACAGCCGGACACCGCAGCGCCCAAGCTGAGCGTACTGGTGGTGGACGACAACGTCGACGCCGCGCTGACGCTGGCCATGATCCTCGACATCGAAGGCTATGCCACCCACGTCGCCCACAGCGGCCCGGAGGCGCTCGAAGCCGCCGCCGCCTTCCGCCCGGCAGTGGTGTTCCTCGACATCGGCATGCCGGGCATGGACGGCTACCAGACCGCGGCCGCGCTGCGTGGCCTGGCGGGACTGGACCGGCCCTGCCTGGTCGCCCTCACCGGCTGGGGCGCGGAACACGACCGCGCGCGCTCGCGCGACGCCGGCTTCGACCACCACCTGACCAAGCCGGTCGACCTGGCCACGGTGCAGCAGCTGCTGGCCGACATGGCCTCGGCCGCCAGCCAGGGGCGTCCGCCCTGCAGCAGCATCGGCTAGTCCAGTTGTGCGCCGGCCGCGCCATCCTCGCATTAGGATGGCGCGATGAACCAGGAATGGAGGCTCGCCCGCAACTGCTCGCTGTCGCCGCGCCAGGTGGCGCGCGCGTACGCGCTGCTGTGCTGCGCGTCCGGCGCGGTCGCCGTCGCCTTCCTGCTGCGCGGCGTCTGGATCATCCTTGCCTTCTCGTTCTGCGAACTGGCCCTGGTCGGCCTGGCGCTGCTGGTCTATGCGCGCCACGCGCTCGACCATGAACGGATCGCCCTGTCCGATTCGGCCCTGGTGGTCGAATGCGTGGAAGCCGGCGAACATCGCCAGTCCTGCCTCGATCCGCTGCGCACCCGGGTCCTCGAACATGGCGGCACCAAAGGCCGCCACGCGCTGCTGCGCCTGGAGTCGCGTGGCGTGCAGGTCGAAGTCGGCCGTTTCGTTACCGAAGCCAGGTGCCGCCAGGTCGCGGCCGAACTGCGCGCCGCCCTGCGCAGCCTGTCGATGATGCCTTAGCCACACGGCGTCCAATCCCAACCGTGTAAGCGGGCTCTTACAACCACACGGCTAGGGTACCGATGTTTCATTTTCTATACGTTTTGCATAATGCGATATTCCTGTGCTGCGCGGATCGCCATGCGCAGCCCATGCATTGTTGGAGACAAAAAGAATGAGCGGTTTGGAACAAGGTTTTGCCATCGTGGCACACGGCGGCGTCGGCAGTCCGCGCGAGTATGACGACGGTTGCGAGCGCGCGGTGCAGCGCGGCGTCGAGGAACTCGGGATCAGCGGCGATGCGCTGGAAGCGGCGATCGCCACCGTCGCCGAGATGGAAGACGATGGCCGTTTCAACGCCGGCAGCGGCTCGGTGCTGTGCCTGGACGGCTCCACCGTCGAGATGGATGCATCGATCATGGACACCCGCGGCCGCCTCGGCGCGGTGGCCTGCGTCCAGGGCATCCGCAACCCGGTGCTGCTGGCGCGCGCCGTGGCCGAGACCCCGCACTGGCTGCTGGCCGGCGACGGCGCCACCCGCTTCGCCGCCGCCATCGGCCATCCGGTGCACGACCGCATCAGCGAGCGCCAGCGCGAAGCGCACCGCAAGCTGCTGAAGGAACTGGCCGGCTCGGTGCCCGCCATGCCGGGCGTCTCCAACCACGCTTTCCTGCGCTACTGGAATTACCAGACCCCGGCCACGCTGCCGGAAAGCGCCGCCTGCGACACCGTCGGCGCGGTCGTGCGCGCCGCCGACGGCCACTTCGGCGTGGCCTGCTCGACCGGCGGCTCGGCGCCGTCGCTGCTGGGCCGTGTCGGCGACACGCCGATCATCGGTTCCGGCTTCTTTGCCGGTCCGCACGGCGCCATCGCCGCCACCGGCATTGGCGAACACATCGTGCGCCACATGCTGGCCCGCACCGTCTACGGCTGGATCGAGAACGGCATGCCGCTCGAGCAGGCGCTCAAGCGCGGCGTCGACCTGTTCCCCAACGAGGTCGTGGTCGGCCTGATCGGCGTCACCAAAACCGAAGCAGCCGCCCACGGCAACCGCGACATGCCCCACGCAAGGATCGTCCAAGCATGAACACCACGAGCACGCAGGAACAGCAGCAGATCGGCAACGAACAACCGCGCACCGGCTACGGCCACCTGGTCATCATCGGCGGCCACGAAGACCGCAGCAACGACATGCAGATCCTCAGCCGCTTCGTCGAGCTGGCCGGCGGCAAGGATGCCAAGATCGTCGTGATCTCGGCCGCCAGCACGGTCGCCGACGAGATGTGGGAGACCTACGACCGCGCCTTCGGCGAGCTCGGCGTCTCCAACCGGGTGCACCTCGGCCTGCAGAGCCGCCAGGATGCCAACGACGAGGACCACATCCGCGACATCGTCGACGCCACCGGCATCTTCATGACCGGCGGCGACCAGAAGCGCCTGCTCGCCATCATCGGCGGCACCGCGCTGGACGCCGAGATGCATGCCGCGCTGAAGCTGCGCGGCGCCGTCATCGGCGGCACCAGCGCCGGTGCCTCGGCCATGTCCGGCCACATGCTGGCCCAGGGCCGCGCCGAACTCCACCCGGAAAAAGGGTCGGTCAGCCTCGGCGCCGGCCTCGGCTTCCTGCACAAGGTCGTGATCGACCAGCACTTCTCGGAGCGCCAGCGTTTGTCGCGCCTGCTGTCGATCGTGGCCCAGAATCCCTACCTGCAAGGGATCGGCATCGACGAGGACACCGCGCTGGTGATCGAACGCGGCGTCGGCATCGAAGTGCTGGGCGAAGGCGCGGTCACCGTGGTCGACGGCCGCAGCATGACCACCAACCTGCACGACATCGCCAACCGCGAGACGCCCGAACTGATCGACGTGCGCCTGCACCTGCTGCCGTCGGGCAGCAAATACCAGCTGCCCAGGGAAGGCGACCAGGACCAGCGCCGCATTCCCCAGCCACTGCTCGAGTTTTTGGAAAATGTAACGAAACGGAATCCGATCTCATGAGAATCATCGAACAACGCCTCCTGCGCGGCCCCAACCTGTACGCGGCCACCCCCTGCCTGCTGGCCGTCGTCGACGGCGCCGGCGCCGAGCTGCTGCCGGGCCTGGGTGCACGCCTGCTGGCACTGCTGCCCGGCATGCCGCCCGAAGCCTCGGCGCGCCTGTCCGACTGCAACAGCACGGCGGACGCGCTGGAGCCGGTGGTGATGGAGCTGCAGCGCCTGGCCGGCGCGCCCGGCACCTTCAGCCAATCGGTGATCGCACCCGACGGTACGGCACGGGTGCGCGTGGCCTGCGGCTACGCCACCGAACAGGTGGCGGTGGCCGCGCTGGAGACGGCGCGCGCGCTGTTCGCGGCGCTGGCCCGCCATGAAGATTTCGACCTGGTCGCGGCCGTCGACAGCCTGCATGACATCGCCCAGCGCCATGCGATCGGCACCAGCACCGGCGCCGTGATCGCCGCCGCCCACAAGCGCGGCATCCCGAGCCTGCGCCTGACCGAGCACGCCAACCTGTTCCAGCTCGGCTGGGGCAGCCGCCAGAAGCGCCTGCAGGCGACCATCACCGGCGCCACCAACAACATCGCGGTCAGCATCGCCAGCGACAAGCAGCTGACCAAGACCCTGCTCGACCAGGCCGGCTGCCCGGTCCCGGCCGGCGACACCGTCACCTCGGTGGCGCAGGCCCAGCGCGTGGCCAAGCGCATCGGCAGCGTCACCATCAAGCCGCTCGACGGCAACCAGGGCAAGGGCGTGACGACCGCGGTATCGACGCCGGAAGAAGTCGAACGCGCCTTCGCCTTCGCCCAGAACTACGGCCGCCACGTGATCGTCGAGGAATTCCTGCGCGGGCGCGACTACCGCGTACTGGTCACCGGCCGCAAGGTTGCCGCCGCGTCGTGGCGCCGTCCGCCGCACGTGACCGGCGACGGCGTCTCGAGCGTGCGCGCACTGGTAGAAGCGGAAAACCGCAATCCGGCGCGCGGCGAAGGCCACACGAATATCCTGACCAGGATTCCGCTCGACGAGTTGGCGGCCGACACCCTGGCCAAGCAGGGCTACACGCTCGACAGCGTGCTGCCCCAAGGCGTCAGCGTCGACCTGCGCGGCAACGCCAATCTGTCGACCGGCGGCACCGCCGAAGACGTGACCGACCTGCTGCCAGAGGAAACCCGCGACATCTGCATCCGCGCCGCGCGCACCATCGGCCTGGACGTGGCCGGCATCGACATCGTGTGCCAGGACATCGCGCAACCGCTGCGCGAACAGCGCGGCGGCATCATCGAAGTCAACGCGGCGCCCGGCATCCGCATGCACCAGTACCCGAGCCGCGGCACCCCGCGCGACGCCGGCGATGCGATCGCCGAAGCGCTGTTCGGCCAGGACGACGGCCGCATCCCGCTGGTCGCCGTGACCGGCACCAACGGCAAGACCACGACCACCCTGCTGATCGAGCATGCTGCACGCAGCGCCGGCCTGCGCACCGGCTGCACCACCACCGAAGGCGTGTTCATCGACGGCGCGCAGATCGCCAGGGGCGACTGCACCGGCTACCGTTCGGCGCGCGCGGTGCTGGCGTCGCCCGAGGTCGAGTTCGCGGTGCTGGAAACGGCGCGCGGCGGCATCCTCAAGCGCGGCCTGGCCTACGACATGTGCGACGTGGCGGTGGTGCTGAATGTGTCGGCCGACCACCTCGGCCTGGACGGCGTCGACACCATCGAGGAGCTGGCCAAAGTCAAGGCAGTGGTGGCCGGGCGCGCGCGCCGCGCCGTGGTCCTGAACGCCGAGGACGACCACTGCGTCGCGATGGCCGGCACGCTGGCCGGGCGCGTCGAAGTGCTGTACTTCGCGCTCGACGCCGAGAATCCGGTGCTGGTGCGCCATCTGGAACAAGGCGGCCGCGCGGTCTACCTGCAGGACAACAGCATCGTGCTGGCCAACGGCGCCAAGCATGAAGCCCTGCTCGACGTGCGCAGCATGCCGGTGACGATGAAGGGCGCGGCGCGCTACAACATCGCCAACAGCCTGGCCGCCGCCGCGGCGTTGTCGGCCTGCGGCTTCGGCAACCTCGAAATCATCGACGGCCTGCGCACCTTCGTCTCCGACTGGAAGCACAACCCGCTGCGCTCGAACGTGTTCGACGTCGACGGCGTGACCGTGATCGTCGACTACGCCCACAACAGCGCCGCCTACGCGGCACTGGCCGAGACCGCGCGCGCCCTGACTCCGGGCCGCCTGGTCGGCGTCGTGGCCGCCCCGGGCGACCGCCGCGACGACGACCTGGTCGACATCGGCGCCACCTGCGCCGCCGGCTTCGACGAACTGGTCGTGTACGAAACCGAGAACCGCGGCCGCGCCGCCGGCGAGGTTGCGCGCCTGCTGGTGCAGGGTGCGCAGGTCGGCAAGTTCGAGCAGGACCACCTGCAGGTCGAGCTGGACGTGCACCAGGCGATCCGCAAGGGCCTGGCGCGCTGCGAAGCGGGCGACGTGCTGGTGTTCGGCTGCGGCTCGTCGATCAGCGAACTGCTGGAAGCGATCCGGCCGACGTCGCCTGACACCGCGCAGCGTATCGAGGCGGAAGCGGCGGTGTGAGACGGTCCGGCCACCGTCCGGTGGCCGTTGCGCGTTGACGTTTTCGATGAAGACGGATGCAGCCTGAGGCCGCATCCGTCTTTTTGTCATGCCTTGCTGCGCTGGCGCTGGCGGCGCGACAGCGCCAGGCCGAGCAAACCGGTGCCCAGCACCGCCAGCGAGGCCGGTTCCGGCACATCGGTGCCCGGTCCCGGAACCGGGTCGACCGCGGCGCTGACCACGTTCAGGATATCGAAGGCCCAATGGCCGTCGCGGCGGTTGCCCGTGGCGTCGACGAAGCCATCGCGGAAATTCTGGTTCTGCGGGCCGTCGTAGACGAAGCCTGCGGACAGGTCGCCGTTCGAGAAATTGTCGAACTGCTGGATCGATGCGGTGTAAGTCCCTGCACCCAGCTCCAAGCTGAAGTTGGTGTCGAAACAGGCGCCGGTGACTGCATCGGCAGCGACCCGCGAGCAACCGCCGTCGTCCTGGGTGCCGAGGCGATGCCCGGTGCTGTCGAACAGCCCCAGGATCGGATCGAAACCGCCGCGCGCGATCGCGTTGCCGGCCGCATTGGTGCCCCCGGCGTAGGACCAGCTGCGCAGCGTCACCGTGGACGTGTCGCCGACGACGAAGGTGAAGGTCTGCACGTCGTTGTCGAAGGTGAAGTTGCCGGTGAAGGACAGGTTGGTGGCCTGGGCCATGGTGGCGGTGGCGGCAGATGCGGCGAGTGCTGCGGTTGCGATCAGGGTCTTCAATTTCATTTTGCTGGCTCCGTTATTGTTGATCAAATGTACCGGAGACCGACCGTAGCAACTATTGTGCCTGATCAATAAGCCATTGAAGAATAAAGAAAATATTGTTTATGCAAGGTGGATGTAAGGTATTCCGACAGCAGGGTGGCTTTAAGATTTTCGCCACAAAGTGGCTCCTGCTGCGACAGCATCGCGGTGCGGGTACGACACCCGCACCGTGTGCGCGCCTCACCCCACCTGTGCCGCAATCCGCTCCGCACTCTCTGGATCCATCTCCCGGATCGCATCCACGAACACCTGCAGCGACGTCCCGCAGGCAAACACCAGCACGTCGCCGCGCTGGCACAGCGACAGCCCCAGCCGGATCGCCTTGCCGACTTCCAGCTCGCGGTGCAGGGTATCGGACGCGCCGACCACTTCCTCGGCCCCGCGCAGGATCAGGTCGACCGCATCGCCGACCGCCCGGCCCCGGCTGGCCGACTCGTACACCACCAGCTCGTCGAAGCCGGCCGCGCACACGCGCCCGGTCTCGACCAGGTCGGCATCGCGGCGGTCGCCCGGCGCCGTGACGATGCCGACCAGCTGGCCCGGCAGCAGGCCGCGCGCCATTTCCGACAGCGCCGCGTAGGCCGCCGGGTTGTGCGCGTAGTCGACGATCACGGTCACGCCGCGCACGTCGAACACGTTGGTGCGCAGCGGGTTGCTCTTGCCGTCGCTCACGAAAGTGGAAAGGCCGGTGGCGATCTGCAGGTTGGTGAAGCCGGACGCCATCAGCGCCGCCGCCGCGGCCAGGCCATTGGCGATGTTGTAGCGCGCGCGGCCGCCGAAGGTGATCGGCATGCTCTCGACGCGCACCAGCTGCTGGTGGTAGGTGGCGTCGGCCACCACGATCGCGTTGTCCTGCAGGTAGCTGGCACGGCCGCCCTCTTCCAGGTGGCGCAGCAGGATCGGGTTGTCGGCTTCCATCGAGAAGTACACGATCTCGACGTCCGGGTGCACGCGGCGCGCCATCGCCACGCACAGCGGGTCTTCGGCGTTCAGGACGACCGCGCGCGACGCCGACATCGGCACCACCGCCTTGACCTGGGCCAGGTCTTCGACCGTGTCGATGCCGTCCAGGCCCAGGTGGTCGGCCGCCACGTTCAGCACCACGCCGACGTCGCAGCGGTCGAACGCCAGGCCGCGCTTGAGGATGCCGCCGCGCGCCGTTTCCAGCACCGCGAATTCGACGTCCGGCGAGGCCAGCACGGTGCGCGCCGACCAGTAGCCGGTGCAGTCGCCCTTGACCACCTGCTTGCCGTCGATGATGACGCCGTGGGTGGTGGTGACGCCGGTCACGCGGCCGGCCATGCGCACGGTGTGCGCCATCAGCAGCGTGGTGGTGGTCTTGCCGTTGGTGCCGGTGCAGGCGATGATCGGGATGCGGCCGTCGGACTTGCCCATCAGGCCGTCGACGATGGCGTCGCCGGCGTCGCGCGGCTGGCCGCTGCTCGGGTACTGGTGCATGCGGATGCCGGGGGCGGCGTTCACCTCGATCACCGCGCCGCCCTGCGCTTCCAGCGGTTCGGCGATGTCGCGGCAGACGATGTCGATGCCGGCCACGTCGAGGCCGATCTTGGCGGCGGCGCGGATGCACAGGCGCCGCGTGGTCTCCGGCAGCAGGTCGGTCACGTCCTCGGCGGTGCCGCCGGTGGACAGGTTGGCGTTGCCGCGCAGGTAAGCCACGTCGCCGGGAGGCAGCACCGAATCGGGCTGGTAGCCCTGCTTGCGCAGCATTTCCTCGGCGTGGGCGTCGAGGGCGATCTGGGTCAGGATGTTGGTGTGGCCTTCGCCGCGCGCCGGGTTGCGGTTCTCGATCTCCACCAGTTCGCGGATGGTCTTCTCGCCGTCGCCGGCCACATGGGCCGGACGCCGCATCGAGGCGGCGGCGACCTTGCCGCCGGCCACCAGCACGCGGTAGTCGTGGCCCTCGACGTGGCGTTCGACGATGATGCGGCGGCCGTGCTTGCGCGCGAAGGCGTAGGCCTGCTCGATTTCATCGTCCGTGCTGCAGTTGACGGTGACGCCCTTGCCCTGGTTGGCGTCGAGCGGCTTGACCGTCACCGGCGCCTTGATGCGGCGCGCCACGCGCAGCGCGTCTTCGATGCTGGTCACGGTCTCGCCCTGCGGCACCGGCACGCCGGCTTCCGCCAGCAGGGTCTTGGTCAGCTGCTTGTCGCTGGCGATGCGCACCGCGATGTTGCTGGTCTCGCCCGTGATGGTGGCCTGGATGCGCTTCTGCTTGGCGCCCCAGCCGAGCTGGAACAGGTTGGCGTCCTCGGTGACGCGCTGGATCGGGATGTTGCGTTCCTGGGCCGCGGCCAGCACGGCCGCGGTCGAGGTGCCGATCGCGTAGTGCTGGGCCAGCTCGCGCAGCTCATCCATGCGCGGCGCCAGCTCGAACGGGCGGCCGTGGGCCAGCGCGTCGACGATGTCGACCGCCAGCGCAAACGCCGGCTGCGCCACCTTTTCCAGCTGGTAGGCGCACACGATGCGGTACTGGCCGGGCACGCCGGTGACCGGGCGGGTGCGGCCGAACGAGGCACCGGCGCCGGCCAGGCATTGCAGGCCGAGCGTCACGTGCTCGATCACGCGCGCCAGATACGTGCCTTCGCGCAGGCGCTGGGCGAAGCCGCCCGGCTGGCCGGTCGGTACCAGGTAGTCGGCCAGCAGCGGCAGCAGGTCCAGCAGCGCCTCGTTGAAGTGCGGCAGGTCGCGCGTGGAGATGCCGTACATGTCTTCGAGATCGACCACGGACAGCAGGCATGGTGTATCGGCGTGGATGTTGGGGCCACGCAGGAAGCGTTGTTCGAGTATGCGCACAGGATTTCCTTGTTCGGAACGAGAGCCGGGCGCGGTCATGCCGCGCCCGTGCCGGGTCTTTCTAGGGTTGGTCTTGCCTGAACAGGTTCAAGCGTCCAGCAGTTGCGAATACATGCGGGTGGCCATCAGGCCGATCGCGGTATGGTGCACGGCGGGCGACATCAGGCGCGCCAGCATGGCCATCGCTTCCGGCTTGCCGGCGGCGTCGGCCACCTTTTGCTCGAGCTGGCGCAGTTCGGCGTCGCCGGCACTCTCCGCGCCGCTGCGGCGGCGGCGGATCAGGCCGCGCTCCGGATAGGCGCCGCGCTCGGCGTGCTGGTTGAGCGTGTCCAGGGTGCGCTGGCGCGCGCGGTGGCTCAGCACGCGGCCGGTGCGCGCGGCCTTGCTATCGTCGCGCGAGCTCTGGATCCAGTCGCGCAGCACCTGCTGTTCGTAGCTCGAGAACACGCCGAACATTTCGGCGCGCTCGCCCTGGATCAGGCGCCAGAAGCGGCTGTTTTCGGCGTCTTCGCCGCGCTTGATCCAGCCGGCGCCTTCCATCGCCGCCATGAAGGCCGGGATCTGGGCCGGTTCGGCCAGCCAGTCGTTGATCGAGCGGCCGGCGACGCGGCAGTAATCCGAGTGCATGTTCTTGCCGACCACCGCCTTGGCGGTGAAGATCTCGACCAGCTCCGCTTCAAGGTCGAAGCCGGCGATGATCGAGGTGGTGCTGGCACCGAGCTCGTTCAGGCGGTAGCCGTCCAGCACGCGCCTGTAGAAGGCGGCCGGGTCGCTCGACTGCGCCATCAGGTTGCGCAGCGCCTGCACCGCCTTGTGGGCGTGGCCGCTGCCGGCGTTGTCGACGGTGACGTGGAGCGTGAAGTAATACGGGTCGATGCCGAGCTCGTTCAGCTCGTACGACGTGATCAGCAGGTGCAGCGGCAGCTGCTCGTAGCCGAGGTTGTAGCCGACGATCTCGGGCAGGAAATCCTGGGCGTTATAGGCCAGCGCGAACTGGATCGCGCCCTGCACGAAGTGCGGGTCCGACAGGCCTTCCCAATGCTCGCAACCATGCGCCGCCAGCAGGCGGCGGTACAGGGTCACGTGGTTCTTGTCGGGCACGCCGTCGCCGAGTTCCTCGAGATAGGTCTTGATCAGCGGGTGGAAATCCGGGTTTTCCCAGCGCGGCAGGGTGCCGTACAGCCAGGCGCCATCGGCCAGCTTGGTCGGTGCGGCGCCCTTCAGGAAGGCCAGCGCATGCGACTTGTTGGTGAAGTAGCGGCGCGCCGCACCATTTTTGCGCGCGTTCAGGTATTCGCGATAGGCCAGGCCGACCGCTTCGGAACGGCCTTGGACCCATCCCGACAACTGCGTTACCGATTCCGGCAATTCTTCGGGTTCGCAACGGGCCAGCTCGATCTGGGCGTGCAGGAAAGCGCGGGCCTCCACCGCGGCTTCCTCGGGGTTGTCGAGCATGGAGAAGTACAGCGCCTTGGCGGTCGGGATTGCAGTGTCGCTCGTGGCGGCTGCAGCGGCGCGTTCAGGGCTGTCGACGGCTAAGCTTGAAGTCATAATGAATCTTCTAGTAAATGTTCTGCCATGATTATGCGGACGCATCGGTCTATACGTAATCGGTACGCATCCCACATGAATGTCGGACAGAACTTACAAAAATTTTACGATTTCAAGCCCGCAGGTAGTACCGTAATGACAACCGTCGACGGGCGGCAAGCGATGCCCTGGGCATAAAAAAAAGCCGCCCCTGCGCAAACAGGGGCGGCTTCCAGATCTAACGAAAGTGACGACGAGCGCTCAGGTCTTCGACACGGCGCCGCCCAGCACCGAGCGCGAGCGCGCATAACCGAAGTACACCACCAGGCCCAGCACCAGCCAGACCACGAAGGCGATCCAGGTGATCAGGCTCAGGAAGGACATCAGCGCCAGGCAGAACAGCACGGCGATCGCCGGCACCACCGGTACGCCCGGGCAGCGGAAGGCGCGCTTCAGGTCCGGACGCTTCTTGCGCAGCACGATCACGGCGACCGACACCAGGCAGAACGCGGCCAGGGTGCCGATGTTGACCAGTTCGGCCAGCACGTTCAGCGGCACGAAGGCGGCGATCACGCCGAACACGATGCCGACCAGCCAGGTGGCGAAGTACGGGGTGCCGTATTTCGGGTGCACGGTCGACAGGCGCGCCGGCAGCAGGCCGTCGCGCGACATGGCGAACAGGATGCGGGTCTGGCCGTAGGCCATCACCAGCATCACGGTGGTCATGCCGAGGATGGCGCCGACATTGGTCCACTGCGCCAGCCAGTTCACGCCCGCGTGCTCCAGCGCCAGCGACACCGGGTGGTCGACGCCTTCGAACAGCTTGAACGGGACGATGCCGGTCATGATCGCCGAGACGATCACGTACAGCACCGTGCAGATCGCCAGCGAACCGATGATGCCGATCGGCAGGTCGCGCTTTGGATTCTTGACTTCCTCGGCGGCCGAGGTGACCGCATCGAAGCCGATGAAGGCAAAGAACACCAGCGCGGCGGCGCTCATGATGCCCGAGGCACCGAACGGCGCGTACGGCTGCCAGTTGTCGGTGTTCACGTGGCCGAACCCGAAGATGATGAACAGCAGCACGATGGTCATCTTGATGGCCACCATGACGTTGTTGACGCGCGCAGACTCACGCACGCCCAGCGACAGCATCCAGGTCAGGAACAGCATGATGCACAGCGCCGGCAGGTTCATGACGGTGTCCACGCCCGGACGCGCGCCCGGCGCGGCGGTCAGGGCCGTGGGCAGGTCGAAACCCCAGCCATGCAGGAAGGACTGGAAATAGCCGGACCAGCCGACCGCCACGGTCGAGGTCGCCAAGCCGTACTCGAGCAGCAGGTCCCAGCCGATCATCCAGGCCACCAGTTCGCCCAGCACCGCATAGCTGTAGGTATAGATCGAGCCGGCGATCGGCACCGTTGAAGCGAACTCGGCATAGCACATGGCGGCGAAGCCGCAGGCAATCGCGGCGACGATGAAGGACACGGTCAGCGCCGGACCGGCCGTGAGCGCGCCGGTGCCGGTCAGCACGAAAATACCGGTGCCGACGATCGCCCCGATGCCCATCAGGATCAGGTCCATCGGGCCCAGCACTTTCTTCAGCCCGCCGGTCTTCTGGCTGCTGGCGACCATCTGGTCGAGATTCTTGGTTCTGAAAAGACTCACTGCTTTCTCCAATCAATTGATGATAGACCCCGTGCCCTTTCTTATGGTCGGGCGTGCTTAGTCGGGCTTGATGCTGCGACACGGCGAGGGTATCGCCGGCCGACCTTTGGATGTCTCCTCCTCGGGCGCGGGCCTGCGACCGCTTCTGGCAAGCAATAAGGATGCCAGGCGGAAGCAAAGGACCTTTCCTTTCGGACAGGTCCTAGTGGCGTCACATTATCGCTATTCTGTTATCCAGAATCAAAGGAAATACTCAAAAAACAATGTTGGGTGATTTGCGCAAGGCGAAACGCCGTGCAGAAGGATGCGATGGCCATATAAAAAGCATTACCCGTCCTGGCCGCCCAGCGTGCAAATCACGAGTTCGGGGTCGGCATTGATGCGCAATGGGATACCGGAACAGCCGACGCCGCGGCTGACGAACAGCGGGCCGTTGCCCGGGATGTCGTAGGGACCGTAACTGTAACGGCGCGAACCCGGTCCGCTCGGACGGAACAGCGGCCGGCCGCCCGGCGCCGCGATCTGCCCGCCATGGGTATGGCCGGCGAAGGCAAGGTCATAGCGCTGGCCGTCCAGCAGGGTCACGCCGTCCGGCGAATGGGTCAGGAAAATGCGCAATGCCGCCGCCCCGGCGCCGGCGAACGTGTCCCGGGTCGAAGGGCGTCCGGTCCAGGGATCGTCGATGCCGCAGATGCTGACCGCGCGGAACGGCGCCGGCAGGGCCGCGCTGCAGTTGACCAGCACTTCGACCCCGGCGTCGCGCAGTGTTGCTTCCACCGGCGCCCGGCCGTTCCAGATGTCGTGGTTGCCGATCACCGCAAAAGTGCCGAGCGGCGCCCGTGCCGCGTGCAGGAAGGCACGCAGGCCGGCGACGTGGGCGGCGTCGAAGGCCACGTAATCGCCGCCGAGCAGCAGCACGTCGGGCCGCTCGCGCTCGAGTGCTGCGCGCAGGTCGTCGAACAGGGCCGCCGCCGTGGTCGGGCCGGCGTGCAGGTCGGAGGCGAAGCCGATGCGCAGCGGCCGCGGCAGGGCTGAAAGCGCCGACGGCGCCAGCGCCACCGCATGGCGCGTCACCCGCAGCCGCCCCAGTCCACCGAGACGGTAGCTGAGGCGCGCCACGCGGCCGCCGAGCAGCAGTGCATTCAGCGTACGTTCGGTGGCATTGCGGATCGGGCGGTCGGACTTGGTCCTAGTGGCGGGCATGGGCGGCAAACTGGCAAAGCCGCACTGTACACCATCGCAGGCGGCCATGGTACTGCGCCGGCAATGGCTAGTGCCGGGAGACAAGGCCGTGTAAGATGGCCGTCCCTTGTCTTTGTTTCATGTATTCCCCGACTTCCGATGCTGACCTACGACCAGTTCTTCCCCTTCCTCGGTACCGTCATCCTGCTGACGCTATCCCCCGGACCGGACAACATGCTGGTGCTCAGCCTCGGCATGGCCAAGGGCCGGCTGCGCGGCATGGCCTTCGGCCTCGGTTGCGCGCTGGGGACGCTCAGCCACACCCTGCTGGCCGTGATCGGCGTCAGCGCCCTGATCGCCGCCTCGCCGCTGGCCTTTACCGCGCTCAAGGTGTGCGGCGGCCTGTACCTGGCCTGGCTCGGTGTCGGCGCGCTGCGCAGCCGCGGTGGCGGCAAGGTGGGTGGCGTCGAAGGCGTGGTGGAGTCGCCGCGTGCACTGATGATGAAAGGCGCGATCGCCGCGGCCATCAATCCCAAGGTGGCGCTGTTCTTCCTCTCCTTCCTGCCGCAGTTCGTGGTGCCCGCGCACGGCCACGTCACGCTGCAGACGGCCTTGCTCGGGCTGACCTTTGCCGTGCAGGCGGCGGTGCTGTTCGGCTTGCTGGGCTTCTTTTCGGGCAGCGTCGGCGCCTGGCTGAACCGCAAGCCGAAGGCGGGCGTGTGGTTGGACCGCGCCGCCGGGATTATCTTTATCGGGCTGGGGCTGCGCTTGATCATTGCGCGCTGAAGTCGTTATTCTGGCGCGCGCCGCTGCCGTCCGGGATGCGCGATGATGCGTCTTTATATATACGCACGCGCCCATGTCCCGCCCCACCCTGCTGTTGTTCGACGTCAACGAAACCCTGCTCGACCTGAGCCCGCTGCAGGCCAGCATCCGCCGCGTGCTGCCGGGCGCCGACAGCCCCAAGCTGTGGTTCACCACGATGCTGCAGTACGCCACCGCGATGTCGCTGGCGGAGCAGTACGCCACCCTGCCCGAGATCGGCACCGCCGTGCTGCGCATGCTGGCGGAGGGACGCGGCGTTACGCTGTCCGAAGAGCAGGCCCGCAGCGCCATCGCGCCGATCACGCGCCTTCCTGCCTACCCCGACGTGGCACCGGCGCTGGCCCGGCTGCGCGCCGCCGGTTTCAAACTGGCGGCACTGTCGAACTCCACCACCACCGGCCTGCGTAGCCAGCTGGACTATGCCGGCCTGACGGCCTGTTTCGATGCCCAGTTCAGCGTGCAGGAGACCGGCGTGTACAAACCCCACGCCTCGGTCTACCAGGGCGCGGCCCGGCGCATGCGGATCGAACCGGAGGCGGCCATGCTGGTTGCCGCGCACGGCTGGGACGTGGCAGGCGCACGCTGGGCCGGGCTGCGCAATGCTTTCGTACGCCGTAACGACCAGGCGCCCTTCCCGCTGGCCGAGCCGCCCGAGCTGCTGGTGGCTGACATCGGCGAACTGGCCGACCGGCTGGGGGCTTGAGAGTACCTGGCCGGGAGACGAGCTGCCATTAGCGACCAAAGGTCTTTGCGCTACCGCCTTTCGGTTTATCTCGATGTCTGTTTCTGTCCAGTTGCAGAACTATTGCTGCGTCCGCTAATGACCCTGAGCGGAAGTTCAAGCAAATGCTGAACTGCTCATCCTATTGCTCTCGCTTTTTCCTGGACCATACAGCGGAGCAGACACCAGAAAGGGTCCCCACGATTGCGGCACGCGCCCAGTCGAGATCATGTGCACTACTCAAGAAGTAAGTGTAGATAAGTGTACCAACGGCAGTTCCCGACGCAGTGGATAGAAAATTCTTCATGTCGTGTGACGTGATCGTGATGTCAGCGGCTTTTGCGCAATTTATGGAATTCCAACGGCACAACAGTAACGAGAAGGGCGAGAATTCCGGCTGCGAGGCTAAGGAGAATCGTTACGAGAGACACTTGATGTTCATGTCGATACTGCGAGAAGGCGCTGATCATCACGATGGATGCAATGAGAGCCAAGTACCGTTTGAGCACATTAGCAAAGACAGTGTTCATCATTTTCTCTCAAATTAAGCCAGGTCCCGCCGGTCGAGCCAGCATAGCAGCTTGCTGCGGCAATAAACTCTCCGACTGTAACAGCCGGCCGCTGTCGACCCGAAACCGACCTTGTCAAGTTCCGCGATTGATCTTCCAAGGTACGCCAAACCTGTCGGTCACAATGGCATAACGGGGCGACCAGAAAGTACGCTGCGGCGCCAGGATCACTTGACCATCGGGCTGTAGCGCACTGAAGCAAGCATCGACTTTTTCATCCGAATCAACACCGAGCAACACATAAAAGCCTGTCGGCCTTTTGTAGTAATGCGCTTCGACGTCGGCACCGGCCAGCTCGACCCCATCGATGCGGATATTTGCATGCACGATGTGGCGTCCCGGATGCGCCGTCGATGCCGGGATCGGTGAATCTGCGACCCTAAGCATGGTACCGATCTTCCCGCCGAGATGCGCCGCATAGAAATTGAACGCCTCTTCGCACTCGCCATTGAAGTCAATGTGAAATGATAAGCTCATCGTCTATCGTCCTTCATTGATGGTCGGGTTATGACGCTGCCATTCGTCAGCGACGTACTGCTCCTGGCCGATAACGAATCGTCAATACGGCTCACTGTACAGGCTTGTTACCATCGCAGCAAGAACAGGTTTCGTCAGGCGTTCCAAGCCTTCGCGTCCTCCGCCGCATGCACATGCTTAGACGCTTTTCGTTTTAGCGTTTAACAAATATGCAAGCCCGAATATCTTCGTTCACGCACCGACAGCCGTTTGCAATACTGGATGCCATTGCTGACCTGGATATTCACCATGCACCTGGCATTTCCCGCTGCATCCACCCAGTTTGATCCGATCGCCGCCGCCGAAGCGCTCGCGGAACGTTTGGCCACCACCGCCGTCGAACGCGACCGCATCGGCGGCCACGCCGCCGAAGAACGCGAATGGATCCGCGAGTCCGGCCTGCTGGCGCTGTCGGTCCCGGCCGAATTCGGCGGCCTCGGCGCCGACTGGCCGACCGTCTACCGGGCCGTGCGCATCGTCGCCCGCGCTGACAGCGCACTGGCGCACCTGCTCGGGTTCCACCACCTGCAGCTGGCCGGCATCCGGCTGTACGGCAGCAGCGGGCAGCAGCGGCGCCTGCTGACCGACACCGTCGCCACCAACGCCTTCTGGGGCAATGCCCTGAACCCGCTCGACAAGCGCCTGGTCGGCGTGCCCTCGGCCGGCGGCTATCTGCTGAACGGGATCAAGAGCTTCGCCTCCGGCTCGGTCGGTGCCGACTGGCTCACCATCTCCGCCTGGGACCCGCTGGCCGCCGCGCCGCTGATCGCGGTGCTGCCGACGCGCCAGGCCGGCATCGAGGTACAGGCCGACTGGGATGCCTTCGGCCAGCGCCAGACCGACAGCGGCAATGTCCGCTTCAACAACGTCACGCTGAGCGACGACCTGGTGCTGCAGCATGCCGGCCGCGCCGCCACGCCGCAGGCGACGCTGCGCTCGCAGGTGGCCCAGCTGGTCGTGACCAACCTCTACCTCGGCCTGGCCGAAGGCGCGCTGGCGGCGGCGCGCGGCTACCTGCGCGACGAAGCGCGCCCCTGGTTCGCGTCCGGCGTGGAAAACGCGGTCGACGATCCCTTCATCCAGCACCGCTTCGGCGAATTCCACCTGCTGGTGCGCCCGGCCCAGCTGCTCGCCGACGAGGCTGCGCGCAAGCTCGACGCCGCCTTCCGGCGCGGTGCCGACCTGACCGCGCCGGAGCGTGGCGAAGTGGCGGTGGCCGTCGCCGAAGCCAAGGTGCTGGCGCACCGCGCCTCGATCGAGATCGGCAGCCAGCTGTTCGAGCTGACCGGCGCCCGCTCGACGTCCGCCCGCTTCGGCTTCGACCGCTTCTGGCGCAACGCCCGTGTGCACACGCTGCACGATCCGGTCGACTACAAGCTGCGCGACCTGGGGCGCTACGCCCTCGAAGGCCGCATGCCGGAACCGACCGCCTATTCGTGAGCACTGCCATGCACACCGAAGCCGAGCCGCTGATCCGCCTCGAAGGCATCGCCAAATCCTTCGCCACCACCGCCAAGGCCGACGGCGAGCGCTACGCCGCCCTGCGCGACGTCACGTTGCAGGTCGAGCGTGGCGACATCTTCGGCATCGTCGGCCGCAGCGGCGCCGGCAAGTCGACGCTGCTGCGCATGATCAACCTGCTGGAAACGCCCGACGCCGGGTCGGTGTTCGTCGCCGGCCAGGACCTGACCCGCCTGAGTCGGCGCGGCCTGCGCCTGGCACGGCGCAACATCGGCATGATCTTCCAGGGCTACAACCTGCTGCAGAACCTGGACGTGCACGCCAACGTCGCCTTCCCGCTGCGCCTGCACGGCCTGCTGAATGCGCCGCGCCTGGAACGCCGGGTGCGCGAATGCCTCGACCTGGTCGGCATCGGCGACAAGGCGGCCAGCTATCCGGCCCAGCTTTCCGGCGGCCAGAAGCAGCGTGTGGCGATCGCGCGGGCGCTGGCCAGCCAGCCCGACATCCTGCTGTGCGACGAGCCGACCTCCGCGCTCGACGCCGAGACCACGCGCGGCCTGCTGGCCACGCTGCGCGAGGTGAATGCCAGCCTGGGCGTGACCATCGTCATCGTCAGCCACGAACTGCCGGCGCTGGGTGCGCTGTGCAAGCGCGTCGCGGTGCTGGAAGACGGGCGCGTGGCCGAGCAGTTCGACCTGGCCGACACCAGCACCCCGCGCCTGACCGCGCTCGGGCGCGAACTGGCCTTCCACGGCACCGAGGCAGGCGCCGCCCTGCAGGGAGCGCTGCATGCCTGACGCCTCGACCCTCGACAAGTTCATCGCGCTGCTCCCCGAACTGCTGATGGCCCTCGGCCAGACCCTGACCATGCTTGGCATCGGCCTCGGCGCGGCGCTGCTGCTGGGCGGCCCGCTCGGCATCCTGCTGTTTTTGGTTGGCGACGGCCAGTCGCTGCAGAACCGGACCCTCGCCGCGGCGCTGGGCTGGGTCGTGAACACGGTCCGCTCCTTCCCTTTCATCATCCTGCTGGTCGCGCTGGTGCCCTTCACCCGCATCATCGCCGGCAGCTCGATCGGGCCGCTGGCCGCGGCGGTGCCGCTGTCGGTGGCGGCGATCCCGTATTTCGCGCGCCTGGTCGAACAGACGCTGCGCGAAGTGCCGCGCGGCGTGATCGAGGCGGCCGAGGCGATGGGCGCCTCCGAGCTGCAGATCGTGACCCGGGTACTGCTGGTCGAAGCGCGCGCCGGCCTGGTGCTGGCGCTGACCGTCCTCGCGATCAGCTTCCTGTCGTATTCGGCGGTGGCGGGCGTGGTTGGGGGCGGTGGCATCGGCGACCTGGCGATCCGCTACGGCTACTACCGCTTCGAGACCGACGTCATGGTGTTCACGGTGGCGCTGCTGATCGTGCTGGTGCAGCTGATC
>Ga0308160_10002504_pt1 | contig 22091 bp, 19 predicted proteins | sample PhyFR1_FD_201036 | JGI IMG/M metagenome (GOLD analysis project Ga0308160, IMG submission 201036) | Phyllosphere microbial communities from UC Gill Tract Community Farm, Albany, California, United States - DLSLF.R1 | ecosystem: Host-associated > Plants > Phyllosphere > Unclassified | place: USA...
AATCGTCGCAGCCCGGCAGCGGCTCGCCGCGCCTGATGTAGCCGTAGCCGGTTTCCGGCGCGCCCGGCACGATGCCGAAGGTCGCCAGCGACCCGTCCTGCACTAGCTTGTAGGCGCGCTCGACCGCCACACGGAAGGCTTCGTTCTTCTCGATCACGTGGTCCGCCGGCAGCACCAGCATGACGGCCTCCGGATCCTGGGCCTTCAGGTACTGGGCGGCAGCCGCCACGGCCGGGGCCGTGTTGCGGCCGACCGGCTCGAGGATGATGCCGTTTGGAGTGATTCCGACATCACGCAGCTGCTCGGCCACCAGGAAGCGGTGCTCGTTGCCGCACACGACCAGCGGCGCCATCACTCCCGGCCAGCTGCGTACCCGCAAGGCAGTTTCCTGCAGCATGGTCTTGTCGGTGACCAGCGGCAGCAGCTGCTTCGGCATGACCGCGCGCGAGAGCGGCCACAGGCGGGTGCCGGCACCGCCGGAGAGGATGACTGGATAGATATTCATAAATCGACTTTCGAAGTGGTAATTCGGTCTTGTGCGTGGCCGCGTTGATGAACGTCCACCATAAGACGTTGAGCTAATAAAAATTAACGTCTAAAAGATACAAGTTTAACGGAAGAGCTTGTTACAGCCTACCCGCATTATCTTATTTGTAGCTTTCTAAGCAGCAACAAAGTGCTGCACAAGGGAAATAACCGCCTTTCCCCATCCTGTTCTTCAGATCGTTTCCTCCCGGCATCGTCAATAATCCTATCCATGATGAGCAAACAATCTCATCAAACCAATAGCTATTGAACAAACACAAGCTGCCTGCCAAGCGGAGAACATCAAGATGAACGTGAAGAAATTTACTGCCCCGACTTCCCGGGAAGCCCTGCGCAAGGTGCGCGAGGCCCTCGGCCCGGACGCGGTCATCTTGTCGAACCGCCCGGTGGATGGCGTGGTCGAGATCCTGGCGCTGGATAACGACGACGTCGCCTCGCTGGCCTCGCCGTCGGCCGCTTCCGGCATGGATGCGCCGCGTCCGCAGCTGCACATGGACACCCCGGACGAAGCCGACCTGCGCCACCCGGTGGAGCGCCACCCGGTAGAGCGCCAGTTCGACGACGCCATGGCCACCCGCGCCGCGCGTCCTGTCCGCACCGCGCCGGCCGCGCGTGCTTTCGAGGCAGCGCCGGCAGCGCGCGCCTTCCAGCCGGCGCCGGCAGCACCCGTCTTCCACGAAGAACCAGCCCCCCATACCTACGCCGAGCGCCGCGTTGCCGCCCAGGCCCCGGCAGCCGCACCGGCAGCCCCGGCCATCGACATGGCTGCAATGAGCGCCATGATGGCCGCCGCCGTCGCCGAAGCCCGGGAGTCGGCTGCAAACGCGGCTGCAAAGGCGGCCACCAACGCCGCCGCCGCCGAAATGCACGGCATGATGAACGAGCTGCGCGCCATGCGCGGCATGATGGAGTCGCAGCTGTCGGAACTGTCCTGGGGCAGCGCCCAGCAGCGCGAGCCGAACAAGGCGATGGTGCTGCGCGAGATGCTGGGCGCCGGCTTTTCGGCCAGCCTGTCGCGCTACCTGATCGACAAGATGCCGGCCGGTAAGGATGCCGCTACGGCGATGCGCTGGATCAAGACCGTGCTGGCACGCAACCTGACCACGATGGCCAACGAAGATGCGATCCTGGACCGCGGCGGCGTGTTCGCGCTGGTCGGTCCGACCGGCGTCGGCAAGACCACCACCACCGCCAAGCTGGCCGCGCGCTGCGTGATGCGCCACGGCGCCGACAAGCTGGCCCTGATCACCACCGATGCCTACCGTATCGGCGGCCACGAGCAGCTGCGCATCTACGGCAAGATCCTGGGGGTGATGGTGCATTCCGTCAAGGACGAAGCCGACCTGCGCATCGCCCTGAAAGAACTGCGCAACAAGCACACCGTGCTGATCGACACCATCGGCATGTCGCAACGCGACCAGATGGTGGCCGAGCAGGTGGCGATGCTGACCGACAGCGGCGCCAATGTGCAGCGCCTGCTGTGCCTGAACGCGACCGCCACCAACGAAACCCTGAACGAAGTGGTGCGCGCCTACCAGGGCAGCGGCCTGGCCGGCTGCATCATGACCAAGATGGACGAAGCCGCTTCGATCGGCAACGTGCTGGACGCGATCATCCGCAACAAGCTGAACCTGCACTACATCTCGAACGGCCAGCGCGTGCCGGAAGACCTGCACCTGGCCGACCGCGCGCTGCTGGTCGACCGTGCCTTCCGCAACAAGCGCGACGCCGGCTCCCAACTGCTCGACGCCGACCTGGCGCCGCTGATGTCCGGCTTGGGCAACCTGAACAACGACCGTTCGCTGCGCGAGGTGTATGTTGGCTAGTTTCGACTTTGACCAGGCCGAAGGCCTGCGCCGGATGCTCGCCGGCCCCAAACCGCGTATCGTGACCTTTCTTTCCGCCACGCCCCAGGACGACAAGGGCGCCATGCTGGTCAACCTGGGCGCCTCGCTGGCCCAGTCCGGCAACGACGTCATCATCGTCGACGCCTGCGAGCGCGACTACGGCGTGGCCCGGCGCCTCGGTGTCGAGGGCGGCGCCAGCCTGCTGCAGGTGGCGCGCCAGGAGTGTGCGCTGAACCAGGTGATCCATCAAGTGCCACAGGGCTTTTCGGTGGTGAAGATGGGGCATTTCGCCATGCATGCACACCACCACGTCGCCCCTGCGAAGGCAGGGGCCCAAGTTGCTGCGAGCAGCCGGGTGCGCGAACAAAATTGGGCCCCTGCCTTCGCAGGGGCGACGGAAGGGTTTGCCAGCGCTCGCGGCGACGAAGCGCGCCGCCTCGCCAACGCCTTCGACGTGCTGGTCAAGCAGTCGGCCGGCAGCATCGTCATCGTCGACGGCGAGTTTTCGCCCGACGGCGATTTCCCGGTGCCGGTGTTGGCGGCGTCCGAGATTGTGGTGCAGGTGTCGACCAGCGCGGCCTCGATCACCAACGCCTACGCACTGGTCAAGCGCCTGTCGCAACACCTGGGGCGGCGTCCCTTCGGTATCCTTGTCACCGGCGCTACCGAAGCCGAGGCGAAAGTGGTATACGATAATATGTCATCTGCGGCAACTCGTTACTTGGCGGTAACCTTGAGCTCGATGGGCTCGGTGCCGGCCGACGAATACCTGCAGCGCGCGGCGCGCCTCGGCCGTGCCGTGGTGGACGCTTTCCCGCTGGCGGGTGCGTCGGTGGCATTCCGCCGCCTGGCCGGACGCTTCGCAGGATCGGGTGCAGGTGCCGGCATGGGCGTGCAGCAGGGCAGGGCCGCGTGAGCGGCGGGATCAATTTATCATCGAAATCAATGTACACGGCCAAAGGGAAAGCGGACAAGAATACTTTGCTGACGGAGCACATGCCGTTGGTGAAGCGTCTCGCCCACCAGATGAAGGCGAAATTGCCGCCGTCCGTCGAGGTCGATGACCTGATCCAGGCCGGCATGATCGGCCTGCTGGATGCGATCCAACGCTACGAAGAAAACCACGGCGCCCAGTTCGAGACCTATGCGGTGCTGCGCATCCGCGGCGCCATGCTGGACGAATTGCGCAGCAGCGACTGGATGCCGCGCTCGACGCGCCAGAACATGCGCAAGGTCGAGGCGGCGATGAACACGCTGCAGCAGCAGCTGGGCCGGCCGCCGAGCGAGTCGGAAGTGGCGAAGTCGATGAAGCTGTCGCTGGAAGACTACCAGGACATGCTGGGCGATTCCGGCGGGCATCAGCTGCTTTATTATGAAGATTTCCATAGCGGCGACGGCGACGAGGGCAGCGACAGCTTCCTCGACCGCTATGCCGTCGACGACGAGAATCCGCTGCGCGCGCTGCTCGACACCGACTTCCGCCAGGCCGTGATCGACGCCATCGACAACCTGCCGCCGCGCGAGAAGATGCTGATGGGCCTGTACTACGAGGAAGAGCTGAACCTGAAGGAGATCGGCGCCGTGATGGGCGTGTCGGAATCGCGCGTCTCGCAGCTGCACACCCAGGCGGTGGCGCGCATGCGCGCCCGGTTGAAGGAGCTGGCGTGGACCTGAGCAGCCTGCTCGGGCTGGCGCTGGCGCTGGCCGGCATCTTCGTCGGCCATGCGCTCGACGGCGGCAAGATGTCGTCGCTGGTGCAGCCGGCCGCGTTCGCGATCGTGGTGGTCGGCACCTTCGGCGCGGTGCTGCTGCAATCCAGGCGCAAGGCGTTCATCCGCGGCGTGCGCATGCTGCGCTGGGTATTTGTGCCCCCGGCCGACCGCCGCCCGCAGCTGGCGCACGACATCCATTTGTGGAGCCTGTCGGCGCGACGCGACGGACTGCTGTCGCTGGAGCAGTACATGGCCAAGGCCGATCCCTTCATCCAGAAGGGCTTGCGGCTGGTGGTCGACGGCATCCAGCCGGACAAGCTGCGCAGCCTGATGTACACCGAGATCAACAACTACGAATTCCGCGAACGCCAGGCCGCGCGCATCTGGGAGTCGGCGGCCGGCTATGCACCCACGGTCGGCATCCTGGGTGCGGTGCTGGGCCTGATCCACGTGATGGAGAACCTGAGCGACCCGTCGCGCCTGGGTGCCGGCATCGCGGTCGCCTTCGTCTCCACCGTGTATGGCGTGGGCCTGGCCAACCTGTTCTTCTACCCGGTCGGCAACAAGATCAAGGGCATCGTCACCGAGCGCGTGGCCGAGTACGAGATCCTGACCGACGTCTTCCACGACATGGCCACCGGCGACTACACGCGCGTGATCGAGGAGCGCGTGGCCTGCCTGCTGGCCGAACACTGAGGCTGCGAGTCGACCATGCCGCGCCGCAAACGCTACCAGGAAGACAACGAAAACCACGAGCGCTGGCTGATTTCCTACGCCGATTTCATCACGCTGCTGTTCGCCTTTTTCGTGGTGATGTATGCGGTTTCGGTGGTCAACATCGGCAAGTACACGGTGCTGTCCGAAGCGCTGGGCGACGCCTTCGGCGGTCGCGGCGCATCCATCCGTTCCAGCACCCAGGTCGAGCTGGAGGCGCTGCCGCTGTCGAACATCATCGCCCACAAGCGCGCGGAAGCGGCCAAGCGCGACCGCGAGCGCCTCGAGCTGCTGGCCCGCAAGCTGGACAGCGTGCTGGAACCGCTGGTGCGCAGCGGCAAGGTGCGCGTGACCCGCAACGCACGCGGCGTCACGATCGACATCAACGCCAGCATCCTGTTCATGGAAGGCGACGCCGGCCTCACGGATCGCGCGCGCGAGACCCTGCAGACGGTGGCGCAATTGCTCAAGGACGATCCGCACGCGATCGAGGTCGAAGGCCATACCGACAATGCCCCGATCGCGAATGCCGCCTTTCCTTCGAACTGGGAACTGTCGGCGGTGCGCGCCAGCACCGTGGTGCGCCTGTTCGTCGATAACGGCGTCGCCGAGCGGCGCCTGGCGGCGGTAGGGCGGGGGGCCAACCAGCCGCTGGCCTCGAACGATGATGCGCTGGGGCGGGCGCGCAACCGGCGGGTGGCGGTGACCATCCTGGCGGGCAGCGGGGGCGAATAAGCTACCACGTCGATAAGCGACTTCATCGTGCCCGAGTTGGCGGCTATCGCCGGCAAAAACCACGTAACCACCGCCAGACAAGCCGCCCCGACATAGTAATTTCTTTGCAAGTCTTTAACTGACCGTCGCCGGCAAGCTGCCGATCAGCTTGCAGCCACATTCCGTCGTGCATCCCTCGACCGCCACAGGCACACCGTTGACAGTCAGTGAACTGTGGCCGGTAGTGATCTTATTTATCCCATGCGGTTTGCCGCCAGGATAGGACTGTGGGCAGTCGACCTGATCGCCAATTCGCGCGATCGCTTTTCCTCTAATGTCGTGACTGGGTGAGCCGCTGATGACGGTTCCGCCGTGATTGGTTTTGTCTCCGACGGTAATGATTTTCAATGACATTTGGCTCTCAGTTGGAATCGGTGACGTCAGTAGGTTGGCGGGCCGTCCGGCTCGGGTTCGATGGCGTCCTGAATTCCCTTCCATGCAGGTAGTTCCGCAGGAGGCAGTGGCAGCACTTGGTCGAGGCGAGTCAGCTTCAGGTCGGGGTTGAGGTCGAGTGCCTGGAAAATCTGGTGATATCGGCGTTCACGCTCCGGATCGGGCAGGATATCAAGCTCCCTGAGTGCAATCTGGTCCGGTCTGTCGCGCAAACTCCATTCGTTGGTATCAAACAGAAGTCTTAGTGATACAGCAGATTCCTTGCTGCCGAACCGCGTCCCCGCTTGGTAATACTCCAGCGCTGGGGCGAAATTCTTTAAAATATCCGCTCTAATTCCCAGTTTATAAGCCGCAGGACCATAGCCCTGTCGATAAGCGCACATCACCATCTCTGCATCGGCCTCGCGACGTTCTGCCTTCAGATATGCGCTTGCCAGGGCCATCTGCGCTTCCGGACTGCCAAGTTCCGCCGCCTTCAGGTAATAGGCCCATGCAATCTGTTCGTCCTGTGCAGCACCCCCATAACCATGCTCATGGGCAACGCCGAGATCGTAGTAGCCCCACGCCTGGCCGGCCGCGACGGCCGAGCGGACGATCTGAACCGATTTGTCCAGGTCGGCATCGAGCACGTGGTTCTTTTCAAGGGGGCCAAGGCCGGACCGGTAGAAATAGGCCATCAATGCACGCGCGCCCCAGTCGCCCTGGTTAGCAGCATCCTGCACGTCGTGCAGAATGCTGAGCGCTTCCTGGCGCGTCAGTTGCCATTCGATCTTGCTGCGCCATAGCTTGCGGGCATTGATGTAAAGGTGGTAGGCGGCTGGATCGCGGGTCTTCGGCATCGTGTCCTTCCAGCGGCCGCAAGTCGGGATCGAGCCGTTCACGTCAAACGCTTGCAAACCGTGGGGAATTGTGTGCATCTTCACGTACTCCAGATGTTGGTGTAGGAAATAGGCACTGGTCGCAATGGCGACTGAAGCAGCGGCGATGTATATCCAGCGGCGAACTGTTATTTGCATGTCAGATCACCGGCGAGCCGGGCTGCCTGTCGACGTGGAAGGTGGCGATCTGGCCCGACAAGGGCCAGCCATTCGCCATCGCTTCGGTGTTTTTTTGCATCAGTGTCAGCCATTTATTGAATGTTTTTTCCATATCGCCAAACTGCACCGGCCCCTCATCATTCGTACACTGCTTGAACAGCTTCTTGCGCAAGTCGAACGCTACATCCATGGCTTGGCTCAGCAAATTAAGCTCGCTGTCGAGCGCCATACTGCGCACGTTCAGGTTCGCAGACCCCACCGTAAAGGCCGCATCGTCGACAATCGCCACCTTGGCGTGAATGTAGGTCTCTTCGTAATCCTTTGTCGATTTCGGCCGGGCAGCACCACTCCACATCGACCCCATGAGCGCCTTGATCCCACGCTTTTCCAGCTCCGCCGCCGTAATCGGCATCCTGGTCTTGCCGCGCCTGGCCTTCGCCATCGTTTCCGCATGCTCGACCGCCATTGCTTCGCTCTGTGCGAATTGCACGGCAACGTCATAGGTCGCCAGGTCCATGCCATCGGTCTCCGGGGTCGAAGTCAGGATGAACACGTAGATGGGCTTGGTATAGCCGGCGCTGCGCAGCCTCTCCACGCAGCTTGTCATGTAGCTCGCCCAGTCCTCGTACTGGATATACTGGTTCTGGATGAAGATATAGTGATGGGTAAGCCGGGTCAGGTTGGCGTAGCATTCCTTGATCGATTTTTCCCCGTACGCTGGGTAAGTGCGCAACAGCTGCGCGCTGTGATGGCAGTCCTTCAGGGCAAAGTCGGCGGCCTTGAGGTGCTGCCGGCTTTGCACGAGGGCAGGCACCTTCCCGGGCTTCTGGCCTGCCGCCGCGGCCACCGCGGGTTCTTGCGCGCCCGCCATGCCAGGCGGCGTCATCCAGATGGCATTGTTCAACGCCGGCGTGCCCATCTCGGATTCCGCCCAGCCATAGCAGAAGTTATGGTTCATGTCATACAGGATGGCGCCGCGCACGCGCAGCGACACATCCTGGTACGGTTTCGCGGTGAACGCGTATTTGTTCGCGAATTCGACGAGACGCTCGGCACGCCGCCGCGACGGTTGTTCAGGCAGGCCCGACAGCATTTGTATTTGCCGGTCGTAGCGGTCCCGCGCTTCATCCATCGTGGCCTGCCACTGGCTGACCGCTTCGGCCGGATTTTTCTTGTACAGCGTTTCACGGCGCCCATCCTGGAAACGATGGTGGGCCGTGTCCCAGAAGTCGGTCGTCGAGTTATGCCCCATCACGTAGCCGACGGCGACCGCCGGCATGTCGTAATCGACCAGGATCATCTTTTGATGATGGGTGGGGTAGATGGACCCGAGCCGGCCCGTGAAAGCGCTGATCGTATACTTTTCATCCGCGAGCGCCGGCCCCCGGAACTTCAGGGCGACTTCCCGGGTATGCAACACGATGTTCGGCACCTTGTTCGCGATGATTTCATCGAACCATGCACGGTTGTACCGGTCGTGCGTTTCTCCGTAATAGCCGGCGTAGGCACCGATCGTGGGAATGCGCGCTCCATACAGGCCGGGGTTGTTTTTTTGTATGGCATACGAGGCCGCGTCGTCGTGCCAGAGCAGCAGGCGCACCGTGACCGGGTTCTCCTTGCGGGTCGCAATCTGCTTGAGCAGGTCGCCGTAGCGCATCCCGTCTTCGGCCCCGCTACCACGGATGAGGACCATGCCCGGGTCGAATCCCCAAGTGATGATGTCCACGCTGCGCTGCGCCTGGAGGAGGTCGTCGTGGATGCGTTTGAAAACTTCCTCGCCGCAGATGAGTGGCTCGATACGGCAATGGTGGCGCGCCAGGTAGGTCTTGTGCTTGCTCGTCCTGACCCACCAGGGCAAGGACAGGCATTGGTAAGGGCCTACCGTCTGGTTGTAGCAGAGCTTCTGTGTATAGAGGCCCTCGTTTTCTTCCATGCCCATTCGCTTTCCTTCCGTCTTATGCCTGCTGGCTGGACCAGGGATTGGCATCGATCCGGTCCTGGTCCAGGGAATGTTCGTCGTCGGTCAGGGCGCCGCCCGGATTCTCGTAGCCGTGGTAGCCCACGCCCGCGTTTTGCTCGTGCTGCTCGGCGTAGGCGCCGGCAGCGATATCGAAAGACTGGCCGGTCGGCAGCTCGACCTTGTAATTTGCCGTGGCGTCGAGTTCGTGCGCGAAACGGATGTTGCCCTTGTCGTCGATGTGCCCCTGCTCGACCAGCGCCCCGTCCTTGAACAGTTTGAAGGGCAGGCCGGCACTGGTCCGTCCCGCGGTCTCGGCGTGGCTGCCGACGTGCAGCGCAGCGCGGCCCTTGCGCAGCACGTCGGTCACGGGCGGCATGGCGACGGCCATGTCCACGTTCTTCGCATTGACGAAGCTGTGGTGTGCGGCGTGTGCGACGAAGGTGCCATTGGTGCCGTGTTCGACACCTCCGGTAGTGAACTTCGCATAGCTCCCGCCGCCATTGATCACGACTTCCTCCTTGGCGCTGATCGTGATCCGGTTGGCCGTATGCGAGATGTCCAGCTTTGCCAGGAGATTGATGCTGTTGGATAGGGCCTGCACGTCGATATCGCCGGCCGCAGCCACCATCTTCATGCCGGCCTTCTGGACGAACAGCCGGAATGTCTGGCGGACGCTGGCAAAGAAACTCGTGCCGGCGGCGAGGGAGAGGCTTTTTCCGGTAGTGACGGCCGTGTGGCGGTCGCTGGCGATATGCGTGTCGCCGGCAGTCGTTGTCGCGATACCGGCGGGACTGGCCAAGACCAGGTGCGGTTTACCGAGCTCGGGGAAGCTGCCGGCCTTCGACGCCGCGCCACCGACCGCGTCGTTCTGTGCCTGCAGGACGGAAGCGACGTCGTCCTGGTTGTCGCCAGGCTCCTGCGCGCCATTCTTTTGCGCGATCTCCGCCAGCAGCTGATGCTGTTCCGTAGCGAGCGTAAGGCGGCGTGCCGTCTCGTCCATGTCCTTGACCGGACCGCGTGCAGCCGGCCGCGCTTCGGTCGTGATGAGCAAGCCTTGGGCGGCACGTGCTACGCCGTGTCCGTCCGTCCGCAGCTCCCAGCCTTCGCCACGCGCGTCTCTTCTTCCAGACGTGTCCTCGACGCGGGTAATGTGTCCAAGCGACAGCTGGCTGCATTGATGATCGCTCTTCAGCTGCGCCTGGATCTTGCCCGGGGTATCGTCCAGCACCAGGTGATTGCCACGCCCACTCGCTTCGCCCGACTGCAGCTCGCGGCTGCGCAGACCACTCAGCGCCTGCTGCTCGGGAAGCTGCCACGGCGGCATGTGCGTGTAGTTGTACAGCAAACCCAGGATAAGCGGGTGATCAATGTTCCCGTCGAGGAAGACCACGCCCACTTCCTCGTCCACCCGCGGCAGGCGAATATGCCCGAATTCGACGCCGGCGCCCGGCGACATCACGCGCAGCCAGGGCGAGCTGTTCTCGTCGTATTTCCCCAGTCTGTCCCAGTGAAACTGCACCTTGACCCGTCCATAGCCATCGGTATGGATCTCGGCGCCGGCCGGCCCGACCACGATGGCGGTCTGGATGCCGTGATAGGTGCAGGGCTGGCTGTTGTAGTGACGCCCCGGGCGCCACTGGATATTCTTGCGTACGCACTGGAACGTGTTCTCGTAGTTCGATGGCGCACCGGGACCGGCCTGGTAGTTGTTGCTGGCTTCGTGATCGACAGACAGGATCAGGTAGTCGCGATCGGCGATGCTGGGCTGGGGCCGCTCGCCGCGCCTGGGCACGCGCAGCTCGGCGCTGAAGTGGCCAGCGAGCTTGAAGCACCGGCCAGGCTGGGCGGTGCGATCGTTGCCGCGGGCTTCGAAGGTTTGCGTGTTCGCATCAACCTCGCCCATGCGCTGCCGGGCAAGGCGCTCGCCCTCGTTGTGGGTGCGGAAACCGAACGAGCCCGTGTTTTCGTAGATTTCGTAGGGGAAGACGTCGCCCTGGTTGTTCAGGGACTCCGCGGTCGAGCGTTGCGCGACCGGATTCTTGTAGTCGAAGCTGGCCAGCGTCGTCTGGCCGGAGCCGAGGCGACGCATGGGACTCCATTCGCGGATGCCGTCGTCTTCGAGCGAGCCCGCCTTGTCGCGGAAGGGGATTTCGCCTGAATCGTCGATCCCGCTCGGATCGATGGGTTGCGCAAGCGTGCTCCTGTCGCCGAGCCAGAGCGTGTGCCCGTCGGCCCGGTGCTCGTACCAGTAATGCAGCCCGAGCTCTTCCGAGCGGCGGTGCAGGTGGTTGTAGTCGGTCTCGTCGTACTGGTTGGCATAGGTCAGGCGCGGATAGTCGCCAACGATGACCGGATTCCAGTCGTTCTGACGGTAATGAGCGAAGGTCAGTTCGGTAATCTCGATGACGCTCTTGCCAAGGAATGAACGGTTGTCCTTGCGGAGCCTGGCGAAGGCCAGCCATGGCTCAAGGACCATGTGGTAGAACGCAAAGCCGCCATCGGCGCGTACGAACCGGAATTCGGTAACGTAGCCGTTGAAGTAGCGCAGCGAACCGTCTTCACGCACCAGGGAGATCGTGACCATCCTGGCCATCATCGCCTTCAGGGGAATCTGCGCGTCGTCCGACAGGAGTTCGACCTCGAAGCGAAAGCAGCGCGAGACCTCCTCGTGTGCGCTCAATCTGTTCGGTAATAGCGTTGCGTCAGGCCCATCGTTGCGGGGAAAGTCCAGACGCATCAAGCGGTCATGTTGTGCATTGAGACCGAACGCCGACAGCGCAGCGCCCGCCGCGATCGCTTGGCTTTCGCCCATATGTTGTCTCCGATGGTTTATCAGGTATCAGATTTTCCATCGGCTAAGGTAACCAACAGGTCCTCGGCAACCTTGATAGAAATCAAAAGCCAGACTCTGCTGTTGTTATGGTGAGAAGTAGCGGGGCAATGGATGTCCCCCGCGTCTACTCATCTTGCTTAGCCTGATGAATGTTGGCAGAGCAGTGCGCCAGCCATCGTCCCGCTGCGTTAAGGTGCCATGACCTGCCCCAGCATCGCACCCTAATGGAATCAGAGAAACAAATCGCAGCAGATCCGCCACCCGTCCCCGGGGGCGGCCTGCCGTTCCCCATCGTCGGCATCGGTGCCTCGGCCGGCGGTTACACGGCGCTGAGGACGCTGCTGCAAAACATGCCGCCCAGCCCCGGCATGGCGCTGGTGGTGATCCTGCACCTGGCGGCCGACGAGCCGAGCGCGGCCGACAAGGTGGTGCAGGTCGCGCACACGATGCCGATCCTGCCCGACCACGTCTACGTGATCCCGCCCGACCGGCATCATGCCCTCCCGCGACCGCGCGCTGCGCGGCGAACGCGTGGTGCCCGGTATCGAGATGCTGTACCGGGAGGACGATGGCCGCGAGATCTGGACCCGGGTGCGCGCCGAACCCCTGTTCAACGTCGACGGCAGCGTGCGCAAGTGGGTCGGCATGAACGTCGATGCCGGGACCGGCATGACGGGCGGCACACCGGCACCGGTCGTGGCAAAATCGATGCAACCCGACGGGAGCTGACGATGCGACGACGAACCATGATGATTGCCGCCATGCTGTCGGCCGTGATGGCCGCGAGCAGGGTCTATGGAGAAGAACCGATGAATGTGCATACCAGCCTGAGCGTGGACGCCAGGCACGAGAAGGTGCTGGTGACCTTCAAGATCGAGAATCGCGGCGAGCGCCGCGCCTGGCTGCCGCGTACCATCGCGTCCGCCGAAGACCTGACCGGACGCCTGTTCGACCTGCGCGAGCATCCGGGCGGCGCCGAGGTGCCCTACATCGGCCCCTGGGTCAAGCGCGGACCGATGACGGCGGCCGACTTCATGGAACTGGCGCCGCACTCGGCCCACACGCACACCATCGACATCACGCCGTTTTATGCATTCAAGCCGGGGCAGCATACCTACGTGATCCGCTACGAAGGGACGGCGCTGGCCGACGTCAAGCAGCTGGAAGCGACCAGCAGCCTGGCGACGGACGCGGTGATGTTCAGCCACACCGCGCCGGCCGCGTCGGAGCAATAACTAGCGCAGGTCCTGGTGCGGGGTATTCTCGCCGAAATACTCGTGCGAATCGGCGTTGTCGATGGCGCGCGCCGGGTTGCTGGTGGCCAACGCTGCCGCCGCTTCCTGGCCGTAGGCCCAGTCGTCGGTGCCGGCCACCACCGTGAAGTGGCTCATCTCGTGCACCAGCGTGCCGCCCTTGGAGTCGGTGCCGGTCAGCGGCGCGCTCCAGAACGCGTTGCAGACGTAGATCTTGTAGGGCTGGTTCGGGTAGACGTAGGCGTAGTAATCCTCGGTGCAGCCGCAGTCGACCGTCACCGGCTTGGTGGCGAAGGCGTCCTTGATCGCCGTGAAGTGGCGTGCCACGGTTGCCGTGCGCATGGCCTCGGCCGCGCCGAACCAGGTGGCGTAGCGCGGGCCGGCCGTCTTTTGCAGGTAGGCGTCGCCGTCCGCCGCCATCGCCTGCGCCGCCTGGGCCGCGCCGCTGATCGTCTGCTGTTGCGGATTCGCGCATTGGCTGAAGCTCAGGCTTGGGCCGCCCTCGGGTGCCGGCGTGGGTGCCGGTGCAGGATCGACCATGCCGCGCGGCAGGCGGCCGTCGATCCAGACCGAGGCCGATGGCGCCGCCGCTTCGGCGAAGCCGCGTGCGGCGGAGGGCAGGGCGCCCGGCCTGGCGAACAGCTGCAGCACCGCGTCGCGGTAGCGGATGCTGTAGGCGCCGGTGACGCCCATCTGGTACAGCGCCGACAGCTCGACCCGCACGCTGCGCGAGGCGCCAGGCGCCAGCGCGATGTAGTCGGCCGGCGTCGGCGCTGCGCGCTTGACCATGCGCCCCAGGTAGCGCACCGGCTGGCCGTCGCGCGTGATGTCGAACAACGGCGCCTCCGTGGTGCCGAACGGCGTCTGCCATTTCAGCAGGTAGACGGTGGCGGCCGAGCTGTTGGTCATGGTGACGACCACCGCCACCTCGTCGCTCTTGCCCAGCGTTGCGCGTTCCGCCTTGACGCTGATGGTGACGCCGGGATTGTCGGCGGGAGCCGCCAATCCCGGCGCCGTCATCATCATCATCCATGCCGCCGTGGCCATCGCCGCGCCCGCGGCCTTTCGTTTGCCGACCATGTCCGATCTCCTGTCGAGTGAGGTGAATCCTCGTTGTAGTGGGAATTCGTGACATCGGTGTTGCCTCGCCACAATAAAAAGACGGTATGGCAATGTTGTTGATGCTGCATTGCCGCAACAGTCTGATTTTTGGTTTCAAAGAGTGCTCGATACAAACGCAATTAATAGATAGAATGCAAAGATGCTGAACGCTAACAAATCTTTCGCATAAGAATTCAATAGTTACCATGAGCACCGCGCCTGGCCACGCACGCAGGCGCCACCGTTGCCGGGTTCCGACTTCCGGATTCGCCTCCCCGAGTGCTGGACACTCGAAAAGATGACCCCTGCCGCCGTGCTGGCGCGGCCACAACCTGGTTACGATTTTGAACAACGATACAGATGGCGGCCATGCGCCGGCCGATGGCGTCGGCGCGACGGTGGCCAACACGATGCCCGGCACCGTACTGGAATACCAGAATTATCTGGAACAAGTGATCGGCGGCATGCCGGCCGGCCTGATCGTGGTCGACGCCGAGCGCCGCGTGCTCTCCGTCAACCGCACCATGAGCGCGATGCTGGGTGTGGCGGGCGCCGCCATCGCGGCCCGCCCGGCCCTGGAAGCGCTGGTGCCGAGCACCGAGCTGGCGCTGCGCTGCGCGGCGGCGCTGGCCGGCGGCGAGCCGCAGGACGGCGTGCCGGTCGCGCTCGACGGGGCGGACGGCGGCCGCAATGGCGACATCCGTTGGCTCGAATTCAACATCCGCCGCACGCGCCTGGCCGGCGGCGACCTGCTACTGCTGATCGGGCAGGACGTGACCTTCCGCCGCCAGGCGCGCATGCGCCTGCAGGAAAGCGAAGCCTTTTTCCGCCTGACCTTCAGCCAGGCCGCGATCGGCATCGCGCTGCTGTCGCGCGAAGGGCGCTTCCTGCGCGTGAACCGCAAGCTGTCGGAGATCGTGGGCTACAGCGAGATCGAACTGCTGCAGCGCTTCTTCCACCAGGTCACCCATGCCGACGACCTGCTCGACGACCGCGCCATCATGGCCAGCCTGGCGGGAGGCAGCATCGGCGATGTCCAGCGCGAGACGCGCTACGTGCGCAAGGATGGACGCATCGTCTGGGTGGCGCTGAGCGCCTCGGCGATGCGCGACGCCGTCTCCGGCCAGCTGCGCCTGATCCTGGCCGTTGAAGACATCTCGCGCCGCAAGCAGGATGAAGAAGCGCTGCTGCGCATGGCCAACCACGACGCGCTGACCGGGCTGCCCAACCGCACGCTGCTGCAGGACCGCCTGGGCCAGGCCGTGTGCAAGGCCCAGCGCGCCGGACGCCAGGTGGGTGTGATGTTCATCGACCTGGACCGCTTCAAGCAGGTCAACGACACCCTCGGGCACGAGGCCGGCGACCAGCTGATCATCGAGATCGCGCGCCGCCTGGCGGGCAGCCTGCGCGAGAGCGATACCGTGGCGCGCCAGGGCGGCGACGAATTCGTGGTGGTGCTGGACGACCTGGCGGCGCCGGAGGACGCGGCGCTGGTGGCGCAGAAGCTGCTCGACCGCCTGTTCCAGCCGCTGCTGCTGTGCGGGCGGGAAGTGGTCCCGACCGGCAGCATCGGCATCGCCATGTACCCGCGCGACGGCGAGGACAGCGCGGCGCTGCTGAAGGCGGCCGACAGCGCGATGTACCGCGCCAAGGCCATCGGCGGCAACCACTTCCGCTTTCATGCGGCCGGCATGGGCATCCATGCCGAGGCCGACCTGCGCCTGGAAGTGGCGGCATGAGCGCACGGTTTCGCCTGCGGATGGCGATGCCGCTGCGGCTGGCACTGCTGGTCGCGCTGCTGGCTGCCTTCATGGCCTGGCTGGCGCTGGGCGGCGCCGGGCTGGTGCCCTGGGAGCCGCGCTGGTACGTGCCGGTGCATACCACGCTCGAGGTGTTCTCGGTGGTGGTGACGGTGCTGGCCTTTTCGACCGGCTGGCACGGCACCGGCAGGCAGGTGCCGGTGCGGGTCGCGCTGCTGGCGCCGGCCGCACTGGCGATCGGGCTGTTCGACGTCGGCCACCTGATGCTGGCACGCGGCATGCCCGGCATGGACGGGCCGGCGGCGCAGGCCGGTGCGACCGCGTTTTCGCTGCTGTCGCGGGCGCTGGGGGCGCTGGCCCTGTTCGCGGCCGCATTGGCGCCGCGCGAACGCATGGTCGGCCGGCGCGTGCACGCCCTGGTGCTGCTGGTGGTGCTGGGGGCGACCGCGGCCGGGTACTGGCTGGCGCTCGGCGCGCCGCAGCCGCTGGCCGGGCTGTTGCTGCCGCGCGTGCCGGGGCAGGGCGCGGCCGCGTTCAAGATTGGCTGCGACGTCGCCGTCATCGGTACCGCCTTCGTGGCAGCGCTGCTGCTGGCGGCGCGCGCACGCCGTACCCGCCTGCGCACCGACCGCTACCTGGCGGTCGCCGCCGCGGTGCTGGGCCTGGGCGGCTTCGGCTTCGTGTTCTACGTCCAGCCGGACGATGCGCTCGGCATGGCCGGCCACTTGTATAAAGTGACCGCCTACCTGTTCCTGTACGGCGCGGTACACGTGGCCGCGGTGCAGGCGCCTTATTTGCGCCTGATGCGCTCGGAGCGTTCGCTGCTGGAAAGCGAAAGCAAGTTCCGCAGCCTGATGGAGTGCGCGCCGGATGCGATCCTGCTGGCCACGCCGGACGGGCGGGTGGCGATGATGAATGCGCGCGCCGAAGAGCTGTTCGGGATCGCGCGCGCGGATGCCGCCGGCATGGCGCTGGACGTGCTGGTGCCGGGCGCCGACAGCGCCGAATGCCGGCGCCTGCACGGCGCCCCGTTCCCGGCCGAGGTGCGCCGCGCCGCCACCCCGACGGGGCAGCAGATCGCGATCGTGCGCGACGTGACGGAACGCCGCAGCCTGGAACGCGCGCTGCTCGAGCAGCTGACCTGCGACGCCCTGACCGGGCTGCCGAACCGGCGCCGCATCCTGGAGACGCTGGACGAGGCGGCGCTGGCCGCGCGCCAGGACGGGCGCACGCTGGCGGTGCTGGTGTTCGACCTCAACGCCTTCCGCAAGATCAACAGTGGCTATGGCTGGTCCGGCGGCGACGAGGTGCTGCGCGAATGCGTGGCGCGCCTGTCGCGCAGCCTGCGCAGCGGCGACACCCTGGCGCGCCAGGGCGGCAACGAATTCGTCGTGGTGCAAAAGCAGTCCGGACGCGAGGCCGCGCTGGCGCTGGGCGAAAGCCTGCTCGGCTGCATGCGCGACCCCTTCGTGCTGGGCGGCCAGCCGGTGTTCCTGTCGGCCAGCGTCGGCATCGCGATTCTGCCGGCCGGTGCGGCGAATTCGGCTTTACCTTCTTCGTCCGAGTTGTTGCAGTCGGCCCAGCTGGCGATGAGCGGCGCCCGCGCCGACGGCCCGGGACGCCTGCGCTTCCACAGCGCCGAGATGGCGCGCGCGATCCGCGAACGGGTCGAGCTGGAAGCGCTGCTGCGCCACGCGATCGAAGGCGGCCAGCTCACGCTGCAGTACCAGCCGCGCATCAGCCTGACCGACCTGGGGTCGGGCACGCGCATGGTCGGGATCGAGGCGCTGGTGCGCTGGCGCCATCCGACCCTGGGCCTGGTGCCGCCGGCGCGCTTCATTCCGCTGGCCGAGGAGACCGGCCTGATCGAGGAGCTCGATCTATGGGTGCTGCGCGAAGCCTGCAGCCGCGCCGCCCGCTGGCGCGCCGGGGGCCTGGATCCGGGCCGCATCTCGGTGAATTTGTCGGCGCGCCAGTTCCAGCAGGCCGGCCTGGCGCAGCGGGTACGCACGGTGCTGGAAGACAGCGGCCTGCAGCCGGCCTGCCTGGAGCTCGAGATCACGGAAGGCACGGTGATGCGCGACACCGAGGAAGCCGCCGAGGTGCTGCGCTCGCTGAAGGCGCTCGGGGTGGCGCTGTCGATCGACGACTTCGGCACCGGCTACTCGTCGCTGAGCTACCTGAAGCGCTTCCCGCTCGACGTGCTGAAGATCGACCGCTCCTTCGTGAAGGACGTGGTCGAGGACCCGAACGGCGCGGCCATCACGCGCGCCATCATCGCGCTGGCGCACGGCCTGAACCTGCAGGCGGTGGCGGAAGGGGTAGAAACGGCGGAGCAGGTGGCGTTTTTGCGCGACAACGGCTGCGACGAGATCCAGGGGTTTTATTTCAGCCGGCCGGTGTGGCCGGAGCAGCTGGAAGAGATGATGGTGAAAGAATATTTCAATTCATTGCCTGAACTGAAATAATATTTCGATCGATTTAACCGACCACAAACCGCCGCGACGGCCCGGCCGCCAGGGTCTGGCCGCTGGCGCCATACACGCCGCCGGTACCGGCACCGCTATTGCCGCGCAGGGCATTCAGCACGCCGGTCGTGTTGGCCAGCTGCTTGTTGAGCAGCATGCCGTTCACCCGGTTGAGCTCCTTGGCCTGGCGCGTCAGGTCGAGCAGGCGGTCCCAGTCGGCGCGCGCACTGCCGTTGCCGCCGGCCGCCAGCCAGGGTTCCATGCCGGCTTCGCCGGCCGCGAAGCCGGCGCCGGCGAGGGCCCTGTGGCGCAGCTGCGACAGCGCGCCGACCTGCTGGGCCAGTTTCAATTTCTCGGGGGTGAGGGTGGCGAGGCCATCTGCATCCGCACTGACCAGCAGCTGCTGTTCCTGTTTCATGACTTCCACGATGGAAGCGATCAGTTGCTGCTCGTCGCGCAGGGTTGCGCCTGGGGATGCGATGGTCATGCGTTCTCTACTGTTTGCGGGAGTGCAGCAGGCCGCGTACCGTTTCCAGCAGGCCGTCCGCCACTTTCTCCGAGTTCACTTGAAATTGGCCATCCGCGATGGCCGCCTTGATGCGTTCTACTTTCTTGGTGTCGAACACCTGGTTTGCGCTGCCGGCCGCGGCCAGCGCCTGTCCTTGCGACGACAGGCGCACGGTCTCGGTGGCGGCAGCCGTGGTGGCGCCCGCGGCAGCGGCCGCGGTATCGCTGGTCCTGGCATTGGTGGCCGGCGTGGTGGGGGCCGGAATGCCTGCGTTGCCTTTGAGTGTATCGTTGATTTTCACAGCATCATCCTTCTCAGGTCGGAGCCGAACGTCCGGGATCTGCTGTCGTTATCGGAAGCATTGCCGAAAACTTTAGGCGCGCTGCGATTGTTAAATCAAAACGCCACTTCCACCATCCCGCCGGCCTTCGCCGTACCGCTCACCACCGACCCGCCTGCCGTGCGCACCTGCACCACCTGGCCTTCGCCGGCATTGCCGATCGCCTTGCCTTCGCCCGACACCGAAAAACCGCTGCCGTTCGACACCAGCCGCACCGCCTGGCCCTGCTGCACCACCGGCTTGCTGCGCAGGCTGTCCAGGCGCAGCGGGGTGCCGGCCGCCAGCGAGACGGTCGGGGTACGCCCGATCGCCTGGGCCATGTCGGTGACGATTCCGTTCGGCATGGCGGCGATGTCGCCTTTCACCAACACCAGCTGGCCCTGTTCGATCGGCTGGCCCTGGGCCAGCGGCAGCGCCGCCGCCACGTACTCGGCCTTGACGTTGACCTGGGCCTGCACGAACAGGGTCCAGTTCGACGGCGCGGTGCAGCGGATGCCGACCGTGGTCTTGCCCCAGGCGCGTGCGCCCGGCTGCAGGAAGGCTTCCGGGGCCGGGCAGGCGGCCAGCGCGGTGCGCGCGTCGATCGCGCCGACTTTGACCGTGACCTCGCCGGGCAGGCCGGCGGTCTCGGTCTTCAGGAATTGCTCGGCTACCGTGCGCAAGGCGGCCACGTTCTGACGGCCGGCCGGCGTCGGCGGGGCCTGCTGTGCCGAGGCCATCTGCGACGCCAGCACCAGCGCAACACTAATAAGAATGCGTTTCATGGGATCCAATGGATTTCTGCAACGCTGCCATCTTAGGCCGTTTGATTCCGTACTGAAACTTGGAATAGCCCGGTTTTGGGTCTCCTTATTGCCCGATTGAAAGAGCAGACAGGTCCGTATGATCCATGCTGTTCCAACGAAAAGTGCTCTACGGCAAGCCAACGGAGTCCAACATATGATCGGCAAACTCGACGACTACCTGCGATTCAACGAAACGGCGCTGAGCCTGCGCGCCCAGCGCCAGGAATTGCTGGCGTCGAACATCGCCAACGCGGACACGCCCAACTATAAAGCGCGCGACATCGATTTCTCGAGCGCCCTGCAGGGTGCCATCGCCCGTAACGGCGGCAGCGCAGCCGCCAGCCCGCTGGCCACCACCAACGCCGCCCACATCGGCGCCGCGGCCGACGGCAAGACCCTTGCCGACGGCACCCCGGTGCTGTACCGCACGGTGACCCAGGGCGCGGTCGACGGCAACACGGTCGAGATGGACACCGAACGCACCCAGTTCGCCGACAACGGCCTGCGCTACGAAGCCGGCATCAGCATGATCAACCAGCAGATCCGCAACCTGATGGCAGCCATCCAGGGAGGCCAGTAATGTCCTTGTTTAATGTATTCAACGTCGCCGGCTCGGCGATGACTGCCCAGTCGCAGCGCCTGAACACCACCGCCAGCAACCTGGCCAACGCCGACAGCGCGACCAGCGCCAGCGGCGAAGCCTACCGCGCCAAGCAGGTCGTGTTCGAGGCGGTGCCGATCGAGGGCGGCTCGACCGCCGTCAAGGTGCGCGAAGTGGTCGAGGACCCGTCGCCGCTGAAGCAGGTGTACGACCCCAAGAATCCGCTGGCCGACGACAAAGGCTATGTATCCATGCCCAACGTGAACGTGGTCGACGAGATGGTCAACATGCTGTCGGCCTCGCGTTCCTACCAGAACAACGTCGAAACCATGAACGCAGCCAAGACCATGCTGCTGAAAACCCTGACCATCGGCCAGTAACCCCCAACTTCTCCTTCTTCCCATGGCTACCGTAAATTCCACCACCGGCTCCCCTGCAACACTCAACAGCCTGATGTCGACCATGAACGCGCAGACGGGGGCCGCCACCGGCACCGACAGCGTCAAGGCCGATACCGACAAGTTCATGACCCTGCTGGTGACCCAGCTGCAGAACCAGGATCCGCTGAATCCGATGGACAACTCGCAGATGACCAGCCAGCTGGCCCAGCTGCAGACCGTGACCGGCGTGAACAAGCTGAACGACACCCTGGAATCGCTGAAGGCCAGCTACCAGAGCTCGGAATCGATCTCTGCCACCAACCTGATCGGCCACGGCGTGCTGGTCGAGGGCAGCGGCGTGACACTGTCCGGCAGCAAGGGCATCCTCGGCGTGGAACTCGGCACCGATGCCGACGCCGTGCAGGTGACGATCACCGACAGCAAGGGCAAGGTCGTGCAGACCATGGACCTGGGCGCGCAGAAGGCGGGCGTGATGCCGCTGGCCTGGGATGGCGTGCCGGATGCGTCGAATCTCGACAGCAACGGCAACCCGGTGGTGGTGGCCGACGGCAGCTACAAATTCACGGTGACCGCCACCGCCGGCGGCCAGGCACTGACCGATGCCAAGGGCCTCCAGTTCGACAGCGTGGCCAGCGTCACCACGGGCGGCACCGACGGCGTCAAGCTGAACCTGCCGTCGAAGGGCGCGGTCACCATGGCCGACATCAAGCAGGTCCTTTAATACGAATACGGGGAGTAAAGCATGTCTTTTCAACAGGGCCTGAGCGGCTTGAACGGCGCAGCCAAATCGCTGGACGTCATCGGTAACAACATCGCCAACTCGAGCACGGTCGGCTTCAAGGGTTCGACCACCCAGTTTGCCGACGTCTACGCGCGTTCGCTGAACGGCGCCGGCGGCAACCAGGCCGGTATCGGCGTGGCCGTGGCCGGCATCGCCCAGCAGTTCACCCAGGGTAACATCGAGACCTCGAACAACCCGCTCGACATCGCCATCAACGGCGCCGGCTTCTTCCGCACCGAAAGCTCGGGCCTGACCCAGTACACCCGCAACGGCCAGT
>Ga0308160_10002505_pt1 | contig 22091 bp, 19 predicted proteins | sample PhyFR1_FD_201036 | JGI IMG/M metagenome (GOLD analysis project Ga0308160, IMG submission 201036) | Phyllosphere microbial communities from UC Gill Tract Community Farm, Albany, California, United States - DLSLF.R1 | ecosystem: Host-associated > Plants > Phyllosphere > Unclassified | place: USA...
AGCGCCGGGACGGCGGCGGGGTGGGGGAGGACGAGGAGGCGCGGGTCGCGCCGTCAGGGGAGGTGGAGGCCTGAGACATGAGCGCGAGCATATACGAGTCCCGCTAGTTTCGGATACAGGCAGTTTCGTAAACATCCGATGTAGAGTCACCCCCATGACCGACAGGGAAGGCGCGGCGACGACGCCCGCCGAGACCGGCCCCGCGACCCCCTCGCGACCGGGTCGCAAGCGCGACCACAGTCGCGACCCCGAGATCCTCCGCTGCACCATCGACGTGCTCGCCGAGACCGGCTTCGAGGGCATGACCATCGAGATGGTCGCCGCCCGCGCCAAGGCCGGCAAGGCCACGCTGTACCGCCGCTGGGCGTCCAAAGGCGAGCTCGTCGTCGACGCGGTGGCCTGCCTGAAGCAGGGTGCCGTCGACCTCGACGGACTGCCCGACACGGGCACGCTGCGCGGTGACCTCGTGGCGATGATCAAGCCGCACAGCATCGACGACGCCGAGAAGAAGATGCGGGTCATGGCGGGTGTCGTCACGATGCTCTCGACCACGCCCGAGCTCGCCGAGGCCGTCGACGCCGCGATCGTCCAGCCTCGCGCCGAGGCCAACCGGCTGCTGCTGCGCCGGGCCCTCGAGCGAGGCGAGATCGCGGCCGACACCGACATCGAGGCGCTCGCCCTCGTCACCCCGTCGATGGTGTCGTACCGTGTGCTCGTCCTGCGGAAGCCCGTCGACCGCGACTACCTCGTCGGGCTCATCGACGGCGTGCTGCTGCCCGCCGCGGGGGTGCGCCAGACCGCACGGGTCTGACTCCACGGCCGACCGGGCCCGCGCCTCCTCGTGTTCCGTTCATGTGAAATCCTCATGAAGAGGCGGGCAGAACCGGGCCGCGCCCGTACTGTGCAGGCATGAGCGCAGAGCTGACGCTGGGGGCCGAAGAAGAGCTGCACCTGATCGACCTCGAGACGGGGCGTCTGTCGGCTCGCGCACCGCACCTCCTGACCCGGCTGCCCGCCGACCGTTACGGGGCGGAGCTGCAGCGCACCACGATCGAGACCAACGTGCCCGTCGTGACCACGCTCGACGACCTGCGGCGCGAGATCCTCACCCTCCGCCGCGACCTGGTCGAGGTGACCACCGCCGAGGGGCTCGCCATCGGCGCCGTGGGCACGGCCCCGCGCAGCGAGTTCGCCGACTTCGAACTGACGACGACCGGACGCTACGGACGCATGCACGAGCAGTACCGTCTGCTCGTCGACGAGCAGCTGATCTGCGGACTGCAGATCCACGTGGGGGTGGCCGATCGCGACCTCGCTGTGCAGATCGCCGGACGGATCGCCCCCGTGCTGCCGGCCCTGCTCGCCCTGAGTGCCAGCTCGCCCTACTGGAACGGGCAGGACACCGGCTACGCGAGCATCCGCTCGCTCATCTGGCAGCGGTGGCCGAGCGCCGGAGCGACCGGGCCGATGGCCGACGCCGCCGAGTACGACCGACTGCTCGCCGACCTGATCGCATCGGGCGTCATCGCCGACAGCGGGATGGCCTACTTCGACGTCCGACCGTCGAGCCACGCGCCCACCCTCGAGCTGCGCACCTGCGACGCCTGCCCTCTGGTCGACGACGCCGTGTTGATCGCCGGCCTCTACCGTGCCGCGGTGCGTCGGGCCGAGACGGACGTCGAGGCCGGTCGTCCCGCCGAGCACCGGGCGGCCCCGCTGCACCGCGCCGCGATGTGGCAGGCGGCGCGCAGCGGGCTGGGCGGCGAGCTGCTCGACCTCGAGCAGCACCCGTCGCGGTTGCCGGCGGCCGAGGCGATCCGCCAACTCGTGACGCGGTTGCGCCCGCAGCTCGAGGAGTTCGGCGACTGGCAGACCGTGAGCGACCTCGCCGAGGCCACGCTCGCCCGCGGCAACTCCGCCGACCGGCAGCGCGCCGCCTTCGCCGAGCGGGGACGGCTCGACGACGTGGTCGACCTGGTCGTCCGTGAGACGCACGGCCCCGCCGCCGGGCTCGACGCCCCCACGCCGACCCTCGTGGGGTACCGGTTCCGCGCCGGCGACGAGGCGATCGGCCCGGGACTGCACCCGCGCCCGGCCTACCGTGACGTCGCCGGGTTCTTCCAGGAGCTCGGCGCGACCGAGGCGCACGCCCGATCCGTCGCACGCGACGCCTGGTGCGAGCGGGCCGGTCTCGGATTCGGCGTGGGCGGCGACCACCGGGCGTTCCACTGCGACCTCGTGCCCCGCATCGTCACGCGACACGAGTGGAGCCGGCTCGCGGCCGGCCTGACCCAGCGGGCCCGGGCGATCGAGGCGTTCCTGCGCGACGCCTACGGCGAGCGTCGGGTCGTGGCGGACGGCGTGCTGTCGCACGAGCAGGTCGTCGGGGCGGCGGGCTGGCGGGACGAGGCCACCCGGCTGCCCGCGGACGCCGTGCGGGCCGCGGTGCAGGGCTTCGACCTGGTGCGCGACGAGCTGGGTGGCTGGCGGGTGCTCGAGGACAACGTCCGCGCTCCGAGCGGGGCCGCGTTCTCGATCGCGGTGCGGCGGCTGCTCGACGAGGTGGTGCCGGACGCTCCGCGGCCGGCGGGGCTGCTCGACCCGACGAGCGTGTTCGCGGTGCTGCGGGCGACGCTGCTCGCGCACGCCGTGCCTCCTCGGGGCGGAGGCGACCCGGTCGGCGCGGTCCTCAGCGAGGGCCCGACGAGCCCGGCCTGGTACGAGCACCGCACCCTCGCCGAGGGCGCGGGGCTGCTGCTGCTGCGGGCCGACGACGTCGAGGTGCAGGAGGCGCGGGTCGTCGACCGCAGGACCGGCACCGTCGTCGACGCGCTCTACCTGCGTCTCGACCGCGAGCTCGTCGACGTGCACGCGCGGCACGACCCGTTGCTCGGCGAGCACCTCATGGACGTGGCGGCGGCGGGCGGCGTCGTCCTGGCCAACGCCCCCGGCAACGGGCTCGCCGACGGCAAGGCGATGTACTGCGCCGTGCCCGACCTCATCTGGTACTACCTGGGGGAGCGTCCGCTGCTCGAGTCGGTCCCGACCTACCGGACGGGCGACCCGGCCGAGCGGCTCGCGGTGCTCGACCGGGTGGGCGAACTCGTCACGAAGCCGGTCGACGGCGAGGGTGGCCGGGGCGTCCTGATCGGGCCCTCGGCGAGCGCGGCGGTCGTGGCCGAGCGGCGGGCCGAGATCGCCCGCGATCCGTCCGGCTGGGTCGCACAGGAGGTCGTGAGGCTGTCCTCGCACCCGACCCTGACGGCGACCGGGCTGCAGCCCCGGCACGTCGACCTGCGCTGCTTCGTCTACCTCACCGGCACCGGGGCGGGCGAGAGCGTGCTGGCCGACCTGGGGCTCACCCGCGTGGCGCCCGAGGGCAGCATGATCGTCAACTCGTCGCAGGGCGGGGGCGCGAAGGACACCTGGATCGTCGGCGCCTGAGTCGCCGGGAAGACATTGGAAGACATCGGAAGACATCGGAAGGCGTCGGGAGGCGCGGTGCCGTCCCGTGCTCCGGCACCGGTCAGAAGGGTCCGGCGGCCTTCGCGATCGCCTCGAACAGGGCGGTGGTGTCGTCGTCGCGGCGCTTGACCGACGTACCGATCGTGCCGCCGGGGGAGTGGACCTCGGCCGAGACCCGGGTGCCCTTCTCGGACGCGGTGAAGTCGAGGCGGACGGTGTCCGCGCCACCTGTCGAGGCCGACCGGCGCAGCAGCGTGGCCCCCGTCTCGTCGGCGTCGCCCAGCGAGAACGTCGGGCTCGCCTGCAAGGCCCGACGCACGAGACCGGGCAGCATCGCCACCGGCAGCTTGAGGTCGAGCGTCGCCCGGGTCACCTCGGGGTCGCCTCGGACGATCTGGGGTCCACGCGTGTCGGCCATGGGGGGAGCGTAGCGCCGACGCGCACCGGACGGGTCCGGGCGGGCCGCCCTACGCTGGGGCGATGCCGAGCTCCGACCCGTCCGATCCCCGCCGCCCGTCGAGCCCTGGCGGCTCGTCCGGCACCGCCGCGCTCACCTGCGGCATCGTGCTGCTCGCGATCGCCGTGGTCGGGTCGCCGATCGGTGCGTCGGTGCTGCTCGTCGGGCTCGTGGCTCCCGGTCGGCAGTCGTCGGTGGACGTCGTCGTCGCCCTCGTCGTGGTCGCCGTCCTCGTCGCCGGGGGTGTGCTGCTCGTCCGGATCGGGCTGGGTCAGCGCCGTCGAGCCCGACTCGTGAAGGTCGTCGACCGGGCCGCCCCGTCGGCGGCACCGATGCCGGTGACGCGGCCCGCGCCTCCTCGGGTCGCTCCCGGCAGCGCGGCACCGCTCGTCGTGCCGCCTCCTGCGGTCGACGCGACTCCGGTACGGACCACGGCCGTCGTGGTCGACGACCCGGTCGCCCTCTGGCGCTCGGCGTTCCGGCTCGAGGCCTGGTGGTTCGTCGACCGCGGCACGGCCGGGGCCTCGAAGCCCTTCGCCGTCGTCGACGAGGGCACCCCGACCCTGCTCGCGTTCACCTCGCCCGAACGCGCCCGGGACGCCGCCCTCGCCCGCGGCCTCGACGCGTCATCGGCCGACCGCCTGGTCTGGCGTGCGCCCGCCGACTTCGTGGCGGACGTCGGCACGTACACCCGTGCCGGGCTGAGGCGCCTCGCCCTCGACCCCGACCAGCTCGGGGCGTCCGGCACCCTCGCGGCGCTGCCCGAGATCGCGCGACTCGTCCGCCGCTGAGCTCCGGGCGTCCGCCCGGCGAGACCGTCGGGCATTCCGGGCGAGTTCGGCACGAACGGTCCGTGACGAACGCCCGGTTCCACCGAACCCGCCCGGTGTCGCGGAACCTTCCTGTCCTCGGGCGACCCCCAAGGACTCCGGTCAGTTCCAGCGGTAGCCGTGCTCGGGTCGTCCCGGGCTGCCGTAGCGGGGTTCGCGGGTCGCCGCCCCCGTGTCGACGAGGTGCTCGAGGTACCGGCGGGCCGTCACCCGCGACACCCCCGCGGCATCGGCCACCTCACCGGCGGACGGGGACCCGCCTCGACGCAGCACCGCGACCACCTGCTCGAGCGTGGCCGGGGCGAGGCCCTTGGCCAACGCCGGCGCCGGCGCCTGCCGCAGGGTGGCGAACCCCGAGTCGACGTCCGACTGGGTCACCTGCCCCTGCCCGGCGGCGAGCGACTCCCGGAACGACCGGTAGGCCCCGAGCCGGTCGGCGAAGGTCGCGAAGGTGAACGGCTTGATCAGGTACTGGACGATGCCGAGCGACACCGCGGTCCGCACGACGGCGGCGTCGCGCACGGCCGTGATCGCGATCACGTCCACGGTCGAGCCCGCCGCGCGCAGGGCCCGGCAGAGCTGCAGGCCGTGCGTGTCGGGCAGGTTCATGTCGAGCAGCACGAGGTCGAGGCCGGCTCCGCCCGGCCCGCCGGCCGCGCGGACGGCGTCGAGGGTCTCGCGTCCGTCGCGGGCCCGCCCGACCACCTCGAAACCGTCCAGCCGCTCGAGGTACGCGACGTGCGCCTCCGCGGTCAGGGGCTCGTCCTCGACGACGAGCACGCGCACCCGGCCGCCGGACGAGGAGGCGGGGGTCACGACCGCACCCCACCCGAACGTCGGGCGGTGGCGTCGACGTCGTCCGGCCGCCGGTCGGGCAGCAGCACCGAGAAGGTGGTCCCGTCGGGTCCCGTGGCGACGTCGAGGCGCCCCCCGACCCGACCCACGGCCTGACGCACGAGCGCGAGGCCGATGCCCCGCCCGCCCGGCGCCGCCGGCTTCGTGCTGAACCCGCGGCGGAAGGCGAGTTCGACGTCGCCCAGTCCCGGACCGTCGTCCTCGACGTCGAGCTGGACGCCGCCCTCGACCCGGGCGACGGTCACCTCGACCCGCGGGGGGCGGGCCGGGGGACCGGCGGGATCGAGAGGGGCGGCGTCGAGCGTCGGCGCCACCGCGTCGAAGGCGTTGTCGACGAGGTTGCCCAGGATCGTGACGAGGTCCCCGGGTTCGACGTCGATCGTCCCGAGGTCGGGCTCGACGTCGACGCGCAGCTCGATCGAGCGTTCGCGGGCCTGCGCCGCCTTGCCGAGCAGCAGGGCGGCGAGCGTCGGCTCGTCGATCGAGGACACGACCCGGTCGGCGAGCCGTTGGCCGAGGTCGAGCTCGTCGGCCGCGAACGGGAGGGCCTCGTCGCCGCGCCCGAGCTCGATCAACGAGACGATGGTGTGCAACCGGTTCGAGAACTCGTGGGTCTGCGAGCGCAGCGCGTCCGAGAGGGTGCGCATGGTCTCGACCTCGCCCGTGAGGTGGGTGAGCTCGGTGTGGTCGCGCAGGGTCGTCACCGTCCCGAGCGTGCGGCGGGAGCGCGGGCGGGCCGCGTCGGTCACCGGTGTCGCGCCTCCTGACGGCACCGCGCCTCCTGACGGCACCGCGCCTCCTCGCCCGGTCGCGGGCGTCGGGCCGGACGGGCCGTGGGTGGGCTCGGTCACCTCCTGGTTGACGACGAGCACGCGGTCGTCGGTCACGTGCACCTCGTCGGAGGCGCGGCGTCCGGAGGCGAGCAGCTCGCCCAGCGAGGAGGGCAGCTGCAGTTCGGCGAGCGGGACGGGAGCGTCGATGCCCCCGGGTGGCAGGTCGAGCAGTTCGGCCGCCTGGTCGTTGTAGAGCGTCAGCCGGCCGCGCTCGTCGACGAGCACGAGCCCCTCACGCACCGAGTGCAGCACCCCCTCGTAGTAGGAGAACATCCGCGCGAGCTCCTCGGGGCCGCGGCCCCAGGTCACCCGCCGCAGGTACCGGCTGAGCAGCCACGAGACGACGCCGCCGAGCAGCACGGTCGCCCCCGCGGCGGCGAACACGAGGGGCAAGCGCTCACCGACGGACTGCGTGATGGTGTCGACCGTGACCCCGGCCGAGACGAGGGCGACGACCTCGCCGTCGCTCTCGACCGGCACGACCGCGCGCACCGACGGGCCGAGGGTGCCGGCGTAGGTCTCGGTGAACGACTGCCCGCGGAGGGCCGGGGCGATGGTGCCGACGAACGGGCGGCCGATCTCGTCGGGATCGGGGTGCGTCAGACGGGTGCGGTCGGGTCGCATGATCGTGACGAAGTCGGTCGACGTGTCGCTCATCAGGGCCATGGCGTAGGGCTGCAGACGAGCGCTCGGGTCGGACGTCCCGAGGGCGTCGACGACGTACGGGTTGTCGGCGATCGAGGTGGCGAGGGCCAGGCAGGCCCGCGCGGCGGAGCGGTCGGCGTCGTCGCGGGCCGAACGGACCGTCCAGGCCGTCGCCAGCAGGGTCACGGCGACGACGAAGACCACGAGCAGCGCGAACAGCCGGGTGGCGATGCTCCACCGGGTGGGATCGACGGTCATCTCGGGCGGGCTCCTCGCTGCGCTGCGGCCGGGCTCCATCATGACGCACGACCGGCGCGACCAGTATGACCACAACGTCGACGCCCACCCGGCGACCGACCAGAGTCGCGGCAACGAACCCCGCACGACCGTCGACGACGACGCCGCCGGTCACGAGCTCGAGGAAGACCCCCATGGCAAAGACGCACAAGGGCCCGCAGACCCCCATCCCCGGCGGAACGGCGACGGCGAACGGCGTCCGCGCCCGACGTCGGATCGACCGCTCGCACTGGCTCTACATCGCGGTGATCGTCGCCGTCGCGGCCGGCATCGTCGTCGGCCTCACGGCACCCGAGGTCGCGGTGCAGCTGAAGCCGATCGGCACCGCCTTCGTGTCGCTGATCTCGATGATGATCGCACCGGTGATCTTCTGCACGATCGTGCTCGGCGTCGGCTCGATCGCCAAGGCCGCGACCGTGGGCAAGGTCGGCGGGCTCGCGCTCGGCTACTTCATCGCGATGTCGACCTTCGCCCTGGCGATCGGCCTCGTGGTCGGCAACCTGATCCACCCGGGCGAGGGCCTGATGATCGGTTCGACCGGATACGAGGCGCCCGCCGCCGAGGAGGCCGGTGGTACCGCAGGGTTCCTGCTCGGCATCATCCCCGAGACGCTCGTGTCGTCGCTGACCAGCGGCTCCATCCTGCAGACGCTGTTCGTGGCGCTGCTCGTCGGCTTCGCGCTGCAGCGCATGGGAGCCCGTGGCGCCACGATCCTCGAGGGCGTCCGCAACCTGCAGGTGCTGGTCTTCCGCATCCTCGCGATGATCATGTGGGTCGCCCCGATCGGTGCCTTCGGCGCCATCGCCGCGGTCGTGGGCGAGACCGGCGTCGCCGCCATCGTGGCGCTCGGCACGCTGATGGTCGCCTTCTACATCACCTGCATCCTCTTCGTCGCCGTGGTGCTCGGCACGATCCTCAAGCTCGTCACGGGCGTCAACATCTTCCGGGTGATGAAGTACCTCGGCCGCGAGTACCTGCTCATCGTCTCGACCTCGTCGAGCGAGGTCGCGCTGCCCCGCCTCATCGCCAAGATGGAGCACCTCGGCGTCTCGAAGCCGGTCGTCGGCATCACGGTGCCCACCGGCTACTCGTTCAACCTCGACGGCACGGCGATCTACCTGACCATGGCGTCGTTGTTCATCGCCAACGCCATGGGCACGCCGCTGAACGTCGGCGAGCAGGTCTCGCTGCTGCTCTTCATGATGATCGCGTCGAAGGGCGCCGCCGGCGTCACCGGGGCAGGCATCGCCACCCTGGCCGGCGGCCTGCAGGCACATCGCCCCGACCTGGTCGACGGCGTCGGCGTGATCGTGGGCATCGACCGGTTCATGTCCGAGGCGCGCGCGCTGACCAACTTCACCGGCAACGCGGTCGCGACGATCCTCGTCGGCACGTGGACCAAGCAGATCGACAAGGACCGCGTCGAGACCGTGCTGTCGGGTCGCGCGCCCTTCGACGAGGCGACCATGAACGCGGACGGGCACGGCGCCTCCTCGGATTCCGGCTCGGACGGCTCGGACGGCTCGGACGGCTCGGACGGCTCGCCGGCGGCCGCGTCGCCCGAGGACGAGGCCGCCCTCTCGACCGACGACGCCGGCCGACCCGCCGGGGCTCGTCTGCTCGACGGCCGCACGGGCGGGTTGGGTTCGCTCGAGGGCACCTCACCCGACCGCATCTCGACCGGTTCGCTGCACGCCATGGTCGGCACCGACGGCCGTCGGACCGAGGAACACCTCGCCGACGCCCCCGCCGACGACGAGCCCCGCCGCGGGTAGGGCGCGGCTCAGACCCCAGGAAGTCACCGAGACCCTCGTGCGCGCGCGGGGGTCTCGGCGACTTCCTGGGGTCTCGCCGCGTCCGGGCGATGCAGCGTGCAACTTCCGCGTCGGAGGCGTACCGTCGCACCCGATGTGCGGTCACGCCCCGCGGTCAGAGCCGACCGACCGGGCCCCGCAGGACGGAGCCACCATGCTCGCCGGACGCCTCGACGTCAGCACCCGCCATTTCTCGGTCACCGAGGTCCCCACCCCCCACGCCGGCCCGGGGCAGGTGCGCATCGCCGTCGCCGCCGCCGGCGTGTGTCTCAGCGACGTGCACCTGATCCAGGGCTCACTCACGCCGCTGAACCTGCCGGGCGACACCGTCACCCTCGGCCACGAGGTCGCGGGCACGGTCGACCAGGTGGGCGAGGGCGTCTCGCACGTCGCCGTCGGTGACCGCGTGCTGCTGCAGGCCGGTGAGGAGCGCGACGGGCAGGTCTTCACCCGTGGCGTCGACTACGACGGCGGCTGGGCCGAGTTCGCCGTGGCCCGCGCCGACACGGTCGTGCCGATCCCCGATTCCCTGCCGTTCGAGCAGGCCTGCTTCATCCCGGACGCCGTGTCGACACCGTGGGCGGCGCTCACCACGACGGCCGACACCCGGCCCGGCACGGCGGTCGGCGTCTGGGGCATCGGCGGCCTCGGCGCCCACGCGGTCCAGTTGCTCGCCCTGCTCGGGGCCGCGCCCATCATCGCCGTCGACCCCCTGCCCGGTGCCCGGGACCGGGCCCTCGACTTCGGAGCCGACCTCGCGCTCGACCCCGCCGACCCGGACTTCGCCGCGGCGCTCGGCCGCGCGACCGGTGGCCGGGGTCTCGCCCGGGCCTTCGACTTCGCCGGCGTGCCCGCCGTGCGTGAGCAGGCCATCGCCTGCCTCGGCTACCGAGGACGGTTGACCCTCGTCGGTCTGTCCGACAAGCCGATCACGATCATCGACGGCACGAAGTTCAGCTTCCTGCAGCAGCAGGTCCTCGGCCACTACGGTTCCGAGCCCGCCGACGTCACCACGCTCGTCGCCTTGGCGGCCCGGGGGAGGCTCGACTTCGCGAAGTCGGTCAGCGCGACGGTGCCGCTCGCCGAGGCCGAGCGGGCGGTGCAGATGCTCGAGCGCAAGGAAGGCGACCCGATCCGGATCGTGCTGGTCCCGTGAGCGACGCGACCCGCGCCTCCTCGGCTCCGCGCGGGGGCGACGACCGCCCCGCGGGGGTCGACGACCGCCCCGCCAGCGCCGACGACCGCCCCGCCGGGCGAGACGTCGAGCACGTCGACCTGCTCGTCGTCGGTGCCGGCCTGTCCGGAGTCGGCGTGGCGGCCCAGCTCCGCCGCGACTTCCCCGGCCGCAGCCTGGCCGTCGTCGAGGCGCGTGCGGCGGTCGGCGGCACCTGGGACCTCTTCCGGTACCCGGGCGTGCGTTCGGACAGCGACATGTTCACCCTCGGCTACGGGTTCCGCCCCTGGCGCGACCGGCGTGCGATCGCCCCGGGATCGGCGATCCGCGACTACGTCCGCGACACGGCCGACGAGACCGGCATCGTCGGGCTGATCCGCTTCGGGCACCGCGTGGTCGCGGCCGACTGGTCGTCGGCCGAGGCCCGGTGGACCGTCACGATCGAGGTGGCGAGCGCGGCGGGGGCGGACGGCTCGTCCGCCGCCGCCGCCGGCGAGGCGTCGAGCGGAGGAGGCGCGGGTGCCGCCCCGGCGTCCCGTCGCGTCACGATCACGTGCTCGTTCTTGTTCGTCTGTTCCGGGTACTACCGCTACGACGAGGGCTGGTCGCCCGCGTTCCCGGGGCAGGAGTCGTTCGCCGGGCGCGTCGTGCACCCCCAGCACTGGCCCGAGGACCTCGAGGTCACGGGGAAGCGCGTCGTCGTCATCGGATCGGGAGCGACGGCGGTGACGCTGGTGCCCGCCCTCGCCGAGAGCGCCGAGCAGGTCACCATGCTGCAGCGGTCGCCGACCTACGTGCTCTCTCTTCCCTCCCGTCGGAAGGAGCCCCGCGCCTGGCGTCGGCTGCTGCCGCAGGTCGTCGACGACCGACTGATCCGCTGGCGCAGCATCGGCATGGCGCTGCTCAGCTTCCAGACGAGTCGACGGTCGCCCGAGAAGATGAAGGCGTTCCTCCGGGCCCAGGTGGCCCGGCGTCTGCCGGACGACTTCGACGTCGACCGGCACTTCCAGCCGAGCTACGACCCGTGGGACCAGCGCCTCTGCATCACCCCGGACGGGGCCCTGTTCCGGGCGCTGCGCTCGGGGTCGGCGTCGATCGTGACCGACGACATCGACTCGTTCACGCCCGGCGGAGTCCGGGTCGCGGGTCGCGACGGCCAGCAGGCCCATGAGCTGCCCGCCGACGTCGTCGTCACGGCCACCGGCCTCAACCTGCTGTTGTTCGGCGGCATGCGGATGTCGGTCGACGGGGTCGAGGTCGACCCGGCGACGCGGCTGACCTACAAGGGGTTCATGCTCTCGGGGGTGCCGAACCTGGCGTTCGCGATAGGTTACACGAACGCATCGTGGACCCTGAAGATCGACCTCGTCGTGCACTACGTCACCCGGCTGCTGCGGCACGCCGATCGTCACGGGTTCCGATCGGCCGTGCCGGTCGCACCGGAGCGACCGGGGCCGACGAGCCCGCTGATCGACCTGACGAGCGGTTACGTCTCGCGCGGGGTGCACCTGATGCCCCGGCAGGGGTCGCGGTCGCCGTGGCGGATGCACCAGAACTACCCGCGCGACGTCTGGCTGATGCGGCACAGCACCCTGACCCGGGACGGCATGCGGTTCGGACGCTGACATCTGTCGAGGGCTGAGCGGCCCGCGGCGTCGCGTCCGGCGTCGGGCCCGGTGTCGCGCCCGTCGTCGCCTGCGGCCCGGCGGCCCCGGTCGAGGGCGGCGGACTCAGCCGACCACCGCGAGGGCGAAGGGCAGGACGGCCGGGGCGCCGGCGCGGCGCAGCTCGCGTCCGGCCACCGTGACCGTCCAGCGGCTGTCGACCAGGTCGTCGACGAGCAGCACCGGGCCGGTCACCTCGGCGAGGGCTGCAGCCAGCTCGGGGCCGACCTCGAACGACTGCCAGACGTCGGCCAGTCGATAGACGCTGTTGCCGCCCTGGCCGCGACCGGCCGAGGGGCGGGCGCTGCCGAGCGTGCCGAGCAGCGGCAGTCGCCCGACGGTGCTGATCGCCTCGGCGAGCGACCCGACGAGCTGGGGCCGTGACGACGACGGCATCGCCACCACGCCCACGGGCCGCTCGGCCCACGGCCACTCCTTCAGGACACGCACGACCCCGTCGAGCAGGTGCTTCGACAGCGGAGCGTCGGGGGCGTTCGCCGCGAAGACCTCGCGCAGCGTGTTCCCCCAGCCGAGGTCGGTCAGTCGCGCGAGCGCACGACCCGGCTCGACCCGATCGCCTTCGGGGATCTTGCCCTTGACGGCCACTCCGGCCCGGTCGGCCCCCGTGGGCCACTGGGCCCGGGGGTCGATCTCGACGCCGACCCGGTCGAGGGTGCTCGCGGCCGAGGTGGCCGCCTCACCGGCGATGTCGGTCGGGTACCAGGCACCCGCGCAGACGTCGCACCGACCGCAGGGTTCGGCGGCCGGGTCGTCGAGGTCGACCTGCAGCATCTGCATGCGGCAGGTCTCACCGCGTTCGAAGGCGAGCATCGACTCTTGCTCGGCCACCCGGGCGGCGGCGATGCGGTCGTAGCGTTCGGCGTCGTAGACCCAGGGCTCGCCCGTGCTGACCCAGCCGCCCTGCACCCGGCGGACGGCACCGTCGACGTCGAGCACCTTGAGCATGAGTTCGAGCGGCGTGCGCTTGACGTCGACCCGCGCCTCAAGGGCGGGCGTCGACAGCGGCGTCTCGCTCAGCTCGGCCAGCACGGCCGCCGCCCGTGCCTCGGACGGCATCGACGCCGTGGCGAAGTACTGCCAGATCTCGGCGTCCTCGGTGCCGGGCAACAGCAGGACGTCGGCGTTGTCGGTGGCGCGACCCGCACGCCCGATCTGCTGGTAGTACGCGACGGGCGACGACGGCGCGCCGAGGTGGATCACGAAGCCGAGGTCGGGCTTGTCGAAGCCCATGCCGAGGGCGCTCGTGGCGACCAGGGCCTTGAGGTCGTTGCCCTTGAGGCGCTGTTCGAGCTGTTCGCGTTCTTCGGGGTCGGTACGGCCCGAGTACGACCGCACGTCGTGCCCGGCTTCTCGCAGCAGTCGGGCGGTGTCGTCGGCCGCCGAGATGGTGAGCGTGTAGATGATGCCGCTGCCGGGCAGGTCGGCGAGGTGGCTGAGCAGCCAGCCGAGGCGGTCGCGCGACGTCGGCAGCTGCAGCACCCCGAGACGCAGGGAGGCGCGCGCCAGTGATCCGCGGATCGTCAGCACCTCGTCGTCCGGCCCCACGGCGAGTTGCTCGGCGACGTCGGCCACGACGCGGGCGTTGGCCGTGGCGGTCGTGGCGAGGACGGGCACGCCCGCGGGCAGGGTGCGGATGAGGTCGGCGAGGCGACGGTAGTCGGGTCGGAAGTCGTGGCCCCAGTCCGAGATGCAGTGCGCCTCGTCGACGACGAGCATGCCGAGCCGGGCGATGAGGACGGGCAGCTGCTCGTCGCGGAACCGTGGGTTGTTGAGTCGCTCGGGGGAGACGAGCAGCACGTCGATCTCGTCGTCGACCAGTTGCTGCTGGACGTCGGACCACTCGTGGGCGTTCGCCGAGTTGACCGCGACGGCCCGCACCCCGGCCCGGGCGGCGGCGGCCACCTGGTCGCGCATCAGGGCGAGCAGGGGTGACACGAGCAGGGTCGGGCCGGTGCCGCGTCGGCGCAGCAGCAGGGTGGCGATGAAGTACACCGCGGACTTGCCCCAGCCGGTGCGCTGCACGACGAGGGCCCGGCGACGATCGGCGACGAGGGCCCGGATGGCCTCGAGCTGGCCGTCGTGGAAGACGGCGTCGTCGCGCCCGGTGAGCGTGCGCAGCAGCTCGAGGGCTTCGGCGTCGATGTCGGTCGCGGTGCTCGTCGGTGTCATGGGCCCATGGTCGCAGAGCCCACCGTCACCCGCCTGACGGACGGAGGGCGCGACCGCCCGTCTCCGGGTGGTCGCGCCCTGGGGACGAGACGAGGAAGGCGGGTCAGCCCGCCGAGGAGTCCGAGCCCGGCTCGGCCGGGGGAGTCGCCCGCTTGCCCAGCTCGACCGCGAGGAACGAGGCGGCGACGCCGGCGACGAGGGCGAAGACCGTTCCGCCGGCGCCCCACGACTTCTTGCCGAAGAGCTGGTCGACCGACGGGCCGCCGGGGCCGGAGGCCAGGGCTGCTGCGGCGGCGATCAGGACGGCGTTGTACTCGTAGCCGCCCTCGGTCACCCACGGGCCCTTGGCGAGGTGCACCTTGCGGACGGCGGTGACCATCGTGCCGACGATGCCGGCGGCGGCGAGCGGGGTCGCCGCGCCGAGGGCGAGGGCGGCGCCACCGGCGGTCTCGGTGACGGCGACGAGACGGGCGTTGCGGGCCGCGGGGTGCATTCCCGTGCCGGCCATCATCTGCTCGGTGCCGGCGAGGCCCGGCCCGTCGAAGGCGCCGGTCAGCTTCTGGAGTCCGTGGCCGACGAAGAAGCCGCCGACGGTCAGGCGGAGGAGGGTGGATGCGAGGCTCATGCACCGTTCCTACCCGGTGTGGGCCGTCCCCGTCCGCGGCGGGGAGCGTCCGGTCCGGCCACTCGTGTCAGGATCGGGGGATGCGCGCCGTCCAGTACGACCAGTTCGGGTCGATTCCGACCATCGTCGACCTCCCGGCACCCGTGCCGCCGGCTCACGGCGTGGTGGTCCGCGTCGCGGCCACGGGGGTGTGCCGGAGCGACTGGCACGCCTGGAAGGGCCACGACGACTCGGTGCGCCTTCCCCACGTGCCGGGCCACGAGTTCGCGGGCGTGGTGACTGCGGTGGGCGCCGACGTCGCCCGGGTCGTCGTGGGCACCCGCGTGACGGCCCCCTTCGTCTTCGCGTGCGGCACGTGCGACCAGTGCCGTGCCGGTGCCACCCAGGTGTGCTCCCGCCAGCAGCAACCGGGCTTCACCCTTGCCGGGTCGTACGCCGAGTCCCTGGTCGTCCCGCACGCCGACGTGAACGTCATCGCCCTGCCCGACGAGGTCGGCTACGTCGAGGCGGCGGCGCTCGGCTGCCGATTCGGCACGGCGTACCACGCGCTGCACGCCCGGGCCCGGGTCGAGGCGGGGGAGTGGGTGGCTGTCTTCGGCTGCGGCGGAGTGGGTCTCTCGGCGGTCGCCGTGGCGGTTGCCGCCGGTGCCCGTGTCGTCGCGTCGGACATCTCCCACGCTGCGCTCGAGCGGGCCGCGGCGCTGGGTGCCGAGGTCGTGCCGATGGACGACCTCGCCGTCGACCGGGTGCGAGCCCTCACCGGTGGAGGGGCCGACGTGGCGCTCGACGCGTTCGGCAGCCGGGTGACGTCGGCGGCGTCCGTGGCGTCCCTCCGGCCGAGGGGTCGGCACGTCCAGGTGGGCCTGCTGCTCGACGACGAGGCCGCCCCGGTGATCCCGATGGGGCGGGTGATCGCCGACGAGCTCGAACTGCTGGGCAGCCACGGCATCTCGGTCGGCGAGTACGCCGCGATGCTCGACGACGTCGTCGCGGGCCGACTGCGTCCGCAGGAGTCCATCGGCCGGACGATCGCCTTCGACGACCTGCCCGACGCCTTGGCCGCCATGGACCGACCGGCGACCACCGCCGGCATGACGGTGGCCGTGTTCTGAGGGTCCCTGCGCCCTAGGCGTAGTCGGCAGTGACGGTCCGCGTGACGCTGTCCAGGCGCACGAAGCCGCCGTGGGGGACGATCCACTGGGGCCGGGTGTGCCCGAACGGGACCCCGACGCAGACCACGGCCTCGGGGGCGTACCGCTCGACCTGCTCGATCACCGCGTCGCGCTGGGCGGCTCGCAGCGCCTCCTGCTCACCCGGCGTCGGGAGGGATCGCCCGAGGGCGCTCACGGGCGGGCGCGCCACGAGCACACCCGCGACGGCTCCGAGGACACCGCGCTCGCCGAGGGCACGTACCCATCGCGTGACCTCGTCGGAGGACGGCAGCTCCTCACTGGTCTCGAGCAGCAGGACGCCACCGGCGAGGTCCTCCACCGAGGGCATGCGGTCCGCGAGCGCGATCTGGTCGAGGACCTCGAGGCAGCCGCCCCATGTCCTGCCCTCGACGGCACGAGCCGGGCCGGCCCAGCTCCAGGCGTCGCTCGGCCCACGGACGCCGAATTCGGTGAGCGCGCGAGGGTCCTCCCACGGCACGCCGAAGTCCTCCGACTCGCCGGGGTCCGTCAGGTCGAGGACACCGCCGTCCATCAGTGCGGCTCGGAGCGAGACCAGGTGCACGTCATCCAGGTGCGGCCCCGGGCCGAGGTGCACCTGAGTCGAGCCGCCGTAGTAACTGGGCACGCCGAGGCTCCACAGGAGGTTGTGCAGGTTCGTGTTATCGCTGTAGCCGAGGAAGGGCTTGGGATTCGCGGCCACGACCTGGCGGTCGACGTGCGGGACGACCGTGATCTGGTCGTCGCCCCCGACCGTCGCGAGGACGGCCTTGATCGTGGGGTCGGCGAACGCGGCCGTCACGTCGGCGGCCCGGGCCTCCGCAGTCGCTCCCAGCTGCCGTGTCGTGGGGTACTCCACCGGCACGAGCCCGGTCGCCTCGGTCAGGCGCCGCATGGCCTGCTCGTGCAGCACCTCCGAGACCGCCGGTGCAGCGAAGGCCGGAGAGAGGACCGCGACCCGGTCTCCGGGTCGCGCCTTCGGGACGTCCTTCCTCATGTGCATCGTCATCCTGCGAGTGAAGCAGACCGGGCGTCCACTCGGGGACGCCCGGGCCTACCTCAGCCGCCGCAGGTTGGTGATGCTCAGCCAGATCAGGCAGAGCATGCCGATCAGCGTGAAGTACATCCCGGTGCGCCGTGGCTCGAGGACGATGAGGACGACGGACGAGGCCGCGACCAGCAGCGCGACGGCGAGGAGGACGCGCCACGTGGTGCGGCCGGTGGTGGGCGGGGGATTCGACGTCATGCTCCATGCTGTCATCTCTCCTCGGCATCCGCGAGGGGCCCCGTGCGCGCCGCGAGCAGAGCCCCGAGCCGTGACGGCCGCCTGTCCGGGGAGAATGGCCCCATGACTGCTCTCCAGGGAATCGACGTCGCGGCCGAACTCCGACAGGTGACCGACCATTGGACGCCTCGGGTCGTCGGGCAGGTCAACGACCAGTACGTGAAGGTCGCGAAACTGCTCGGCGAACTCGTCTGGCACGCCCACGACGCCGAGGACGAGATGTTCCTCGTCGTCTCGGGCACGTTGCGCATCCAGCTCCCCGAGGACCACGAGGTGGTGCTCACCCCGGGCCAGTTCTACGTCGTGCCGCGGGGCGTGCAGCACAATCCCGTCGCCGACGAGGAGGTCGAGATCGTCCTCGTCGAGACCACCACGACGGCCCACACCGGTGACGTCGTCGTCGACCGCACCGTGCCCGTCGACCGCCAGGTCGGCGACTTCCGCTGATCACGACGCCGAGGAGGCGCGGGGCGCGTCCTCGAGGACGGCGCGAGCCACCGTGTCGACGGCGTCGTCCACGAGCGTGTCCCGGGCTGCGGCGTCGTCCCGCTCGGACTCGTGCAGGACGACCGTCGTGCCGCGCCGCGCGCCGACGTAGTCCACGATCCCGTGCTCGATCTGCGTCCGCATCGCCGCCTCGTAGCCGTGCCGCTCGTACGTGCCGGCCGAGTCGCCGGCCACGGCGAGGACGTGGACGGTCAACCGTCCGAGCTTGCGGTTCGTCCCACCTCCGGGGTCGATCTCGAACGCCCACCCGTTGACGAAGACCCGGTCAATCCAGCCCTTCATCAGGGCGGGCATCGACCACCAGTAGACCGGGAACACCAGGACGAGGTGCTCGGCTCGATCGATCCGACCCTGTTCGCGCACGACGTCGGCGGGAGCGTCCCTGTGACCCCGGTAGGCCTCACGGTCCGCGGTGCCGAAGCGCGGGTCGAACCCCTCCGCCGCCAGATCGGCCACCTCGACCGAGTCCGGGGGCAGGGCCTGCTCCAGTCGCCGGGCGAGACCGGCGGTCAGTGACTCGTGATCAGGGTGCGCGGTGACGATGAGCGTGTTCACGGCGCCCAGTCAAGCCGGTCCCGCTGGGCACCCGTCGGCAGGGCTCGGACGGGCGGGGCGGGCTAGCCGCCGCGGGTCCACTCCGCGACGAGCGAGACGGCGTGGGCGTACTCGGCGAGCCGGGGGCGGTTCAGGAACGCATGGCGGGTGCCCGGCAGGACGTGGTGCCGCACGTCGACCCCCGCCTCGGCGAGCTCGGCGGCGAAGAGGTCGCCCGAAGCGCGCATGTTGTCGCGCTCGGCGTTCACCACGAGGGTCCGGGGGAAGCCCGAGAGGCCGTGACCGCCGGGGAAGGCGAGACGGTCGGCCAGCGCGCTCCGTGAGCCGGCGTAGTTCCGGTTCATCGCGTCGAGGGCCCACCTCGCGTGGCTGAGGCCACGATGACCGCCGGGTCGGTGGTGCGCCTCCGCCACCCGGGGGTGTGCGGCGTGGAAGAAGCCGTAGGCGAAGACGGCGCCGATCGGAGGGCGACCGTCGTCGATCGTGCGGAGGGTGGCCGCCGCGGCCAGACACGCCCCCGCGCTCGCGCCTCCCACGATCACGCCCTCGGGCGACCGGTCGCCCACCTCGCGGTACGCCGAGAGCACATCGTCGAGTGGCAGCGGGTACCGCCCGCGGGACGGCATCAGCCATCGAGCGGCGGCACCGAGACCCGGGGGAGGCGCGAGACGGTAGTCCACCGTCGCGACCCTCACCCCGCGTGCGGCCAGGGACCGCGCCACGTCATGCGCCTCCGGCTGGTCGAGCCCTCCGCGGAAGAACCCGCCGCCGTGCAGCCACAGCAGCGTCGGCCCGGGCGAACCCGTCGACCCCGGCCACGGCTCGTACCAGCGGACGGGCACGGCGGACCCGACGGGGACCATGCCGCTCACGCCGTGTCGACCGCGTCGCCGGGCAGGATCAGCAGGTCGAGGTGGTCCTGCAGCTGCTGCACCACGTCGATCCGCCCCGGGTCCAGCAGCCACTGCAGCTGGATGCCGTCCCACAAGGCCACGAGCCCGGACGCCGCCCGGTCGGGGTCGACCCCGGGGCGCAACCGGCCCCGCGCCTCCAGCACTCGCAGGGCGTCGCCGTACTCGGCACGCAGACGCTCGAAGCGCTCGCGGACGTAGCCGCTGCCGGGGTTGCCGGTCGTGACCGCCTCGCCCGCCAACACCGCGTACAACGCGATCAGCCCGGGCACCGTCTCGTTGTGCCGAGCCTGCCCGAGGACGGTCTCGACGAGACCCCCACACTCCGGAGGCGCGGCGGAGCGGTCCGAGACCGCGTCGCGTCGCTCGAGCACGGCGAGCAGCAGGGCGCTCTTCGACGGGAAGTAGTGCAGCAGGCTCGTCTGGCTCATGCCGACCACCTCGGCCACGTCACGGAGCGAGCCGCCGACGTAACCCTTCGTCGAGAACACCTCGAAGGCCGCGTCGACGATCGAGGCCCGCCGCTCGGCCGACTTCGCGTACGGGCCGCGGCGCGCGGGACGAGCGGAGCCGGACGGGCCCGGACCTCCGGCCCCCGAGGCGCTCGCGGGAGGGCCGATGGTCGTCATGATCGGCCACTCTACGACCTCCCAGGCACCCCGCAGGTGAAAATCGAACGACCACTCGAATTTGTGTTAGCGTCACTCACGCCACGGCCCCACGACGAAGTGAGATGAACATGAGCCCGATTTCCCGACGGCAGTTGCTCGGCCTGGGGGTGACCGCCGGCGCCACTGCCATGCTCGCCGGCTGCGCCACACCCGGGACGACCTCCGTGAACTCCCTGCCGACCATCCCGCCGGCCGACGGCCCCGTCAAGCTGCAGTACTGGGCCTGGCTCAAGGGCCTCGACCAGGTCACCGCCCTCTACAACAAGAGCCAGTCTCGCGTGCAGGTCGAGACGGTCTTCATCCCCGGCGGCAACGCGGGCGGCTACCAGAAGCTGTACTCGGCGCTCGCCGCGGGCGCCGGGCCCGACATCGCCCAGGTCGAGCTGCGCTCGCTGCCCGAGTTCCTGCTCGCCAACGGCGTCGTCGACCTCAAGCGCTACGGCGCCGAGCGGTACGCGGACCTCTACGACCCCACGCTCTGGAACCAGGTCAGCTACACCGACGGCATCTACGCGATCCCGCAGGACAGCGGCCCGATGGGCATGTTCTACCAGCCCGCCGTCTTCGACACGGTCGGCGCGGCCGTCCCCACCACGTGGGACGAGTGGGCTGCGGTCGGTGCCGAGTTGAAGGGGGCCGGTGTGCTGATGGACTCGTTCCCGCTCGCCGACGCCTCGCTCTTCGCCGCGTACGCCACCCAGGCCGGTGCCTCGTGGTTGCGCGCCGAGGACGACGGCTGGGTCATCGACATGACCGACGAGGCGACCCTCACCGTCGCCCGCTTCTTCGACAAGGCGATCGACGACGGCATCGTCACGACCGCCTACGGCGCCTACACGCCGGCCTGGTTCTCGGCGGCCAGCGCGGGCACCATCGCGTCGGTCGCGACCGGCTCGTGGGGTGACGCCCTGATCGAGGGCGTCAGCGGCGCCGAGGGCAAGTGGAAGTGCGCCCCGCTGCCGACGTGGCAGACCGGCTACGCCTCGAGCTTCCTCGGTGGCTCCACTGCGGCCATCCTGGCGAACAGCAAGCACCCGCAAGAGGCGCTGGACTTCGCCGTGTGGATGACCACGACGCCCGAGGGCATCAACGCCCTGATCGAGTTCTGCGGCATCGGCTGGTCGCCGGCCCGCGACGTCGTCGGAACGCTGCGCGAGCAGCCCAGCCCGTTCTTCAGCGGCCAGAACTACAACCAGGAGGTCTTCGTGCCCGCCACGAAGGAGTCCTCGCAGAACCAGGACTGGAGCTGGTGGCCGATCACCCAGCAGTCCTTCAACATCTTGAGCGACGGCTTCCGGGGCAAGGCGTCGGGCGGCACGCTCGTCGACGCCGTGGCGCAGGCCGAGAAGGACATCATGGCCGTCTTCCAGAACAAGGGCCTCACCATCCGGAAGGCGAACGCATGAGCGCCGCGACCGACACGCGGCCCGAGGCCGTGACCGACTCGACCCGCGCCTCCTCGGGTCCCCGTCGCAGCAGCTCGAAGGGCGCCGTCAAGCGGGCGCCCTGGGTGCTGCTCGCACCGTTCCTGGCGCTCTTCGCGCTGACCTTCGTGATCCCGATCGTCATCGCGGTCTTCTCGAGCTTCACCAAGGTCACCCGCAGCGGCCTGTTCGGCGAGGGTGGCGTGACGAGCGGCTTCGCCGGCTTCGACAACTACGCCCAGGTGCTGGGCGACCCCAACTTCGTCGCCTCGATCGGCCGCATGTTCCTGTTCGGCATCGTGCAGGTGCCGGTCATGCTGATCCTCTGCACCGTCCTCGCGCTGCTGCTCGAGTCGGCGTCGGCGAAGTGGCCGGGCGTGTTCCGTGCCGCGTACTTCCTGCCGTACGGCGTGCCCGGCGTCATCGCGACCATCCTCTGGTCGTTCCTGTACGTGCCCGGTCTCAGCCCGATCATCGACATCGGCGAGGTCTTCGGCGTCACCCCCGACTTCCTCGGGGCGAACACCGTCCTCTGGTCGATCGCGAACATCGTGACCTGGAGCTACACGGGCTACAACATGCTGATCATCATCGCCCAGCTGAAGTCGATCCCGGTCGAGCTGTACGAGGCCGCCAAGGTCGACGGCGCCTCCTCGCTGCGCGTCGCGTTCAGCATCCAGCTGCCGCTGATCCGCCCGGCCCTGCTGCTCACCGCCGTCT
>Ga0308160_10002507_pt1 | contig 22083 bp, 26 predicted proteins | sample PhyFR1_FD_201036 | JGI IMG/M metagenome (GOLD analysis project Ga0308160, IMG submission 201036) | Phyllosphere microbial communities from UC Gill Tract Community Farm, Albany, California, United States - DLSLF.R1 | ecosystem: Host-associated > Plants > Phyllosphere > Unclassified | place: USA...
ACTCCAACTCCCACTTTCCTCAGTTCGACACCGACACCTATCGATTGGGCGAAGATGCCCCCTAGCCCACCCCTCACTGCAGCTAGCACGATGTCAACAGCCGTGATGGACCACTGGTCTATACCAAGGTTCTTCAGTCCTTTCACCCAGGACGTAATCAGCCCAAGAACCTTTTTCGTCGCTTGTCAAAACAGTAGGGAAGTGGAGGTGTCCATCACGGTACGTGAAGAACGAGAATCCTCGCCAGATCAGAAATCTAGCTGATAATAGATACACGGGGGCATGCTCGATATACAAGGAGAGGCCACTTTCGTCATCATCGATGCGCCTCTTTACGGCTGCGCTGTCCCCCAAGCAACTTTGGATCTTCTTGGCAACTTGCGTCGCTCGCAAAAAGCTGTGTCCCCACTATGGATAGACAGATGTGTTCAACATGGTACTATCGTCGGTTTCGAGCTATTTCTGATTCGAAGCTGTTCAACTGCGCCTTCAACAATGCTCCAGCCAACGGAAGCGAAACCGACCGACACTAAAGCTCTGTACAGAAGAGGGGAAAAACCAACCGACGTCGAAATCCCGTACGAACACGCCTCAACTCCTCTGGCTTTGGGAGAAACGGCTAATATCGAAAGGAAACGAAGGCTCTCACAATCGGAAGTTCGTCTAGCGGATGATGTAGTAAGACCGACCGGAACCATACGAAAAGCGGTAGATCCTCGAGTGAGACCACGGCCCAGTATCGAGAGCCAAGCGAGTAATCCGGAATTTTCTACAAGGCCGGCTACATCAATTTCACGACCAGTTCCCACTACCCACTCTTCTAATGCCTTCGGCCAAAAAAGACAATTATCTCGATCCTCGGTATATGATCGACCGGACGCCACGACTCTGGATCTTCCTTCGACGCCAATCCTCCCAGAGGCTGTCAAGAATGACCTATCCAAGGTGGCGGACTGTTCAAACCAGGGCACACCTCAAGGCGTGAACATGATTTCGCACACTGTGCGCTCTAACAAGTCCTCGTTCTCCGTTGCTGCTGCGGAAACAGTACCTTCACCGCGGCCAACAAGAGCTTATCGACCGGATACCCCACCGCTACCCCCAAGCCCCTCCGCGAGTTCGCCGGATCTGCCTTTATACGACCTAGCTCGAGAATCATTGCCCGGACCCGGGACCCAGTTTTGCTCGATAAGAGTGTCTGGACTGCCCATGTCTTCGGGAGAGGCAGAGGAACCGCTGGACTTGCCACCCCGTCGTGGCTTGACGACACTTTTCTCACTTCGACCAACACTGGCTCTTACACGATCCGCTCATGACGATCAATTGTCTGAAGTGTCGTCGTCGGCCTCGTCCGACTTTTCGACCTACATACCTTCTGGGGATGAAGAAGTTTCGACTCCCAATAGACTCGGCGGCTCTAGTGCTCAATCTCGGTCATACACCGTTCCCAAATCTACGATGGTCAAGTACAGAGTCGGCTCTGTTTGCGCGGACTTGGACGTTCAGAATACCCATCTGGTTTCTGACCGGGATCCGCCGTCCGTCTCTCAAGCAAAACTCGGCAAATTGGTCGATGAAATGGATCAGTGGTTGAAGACGGAGCCACATGATACCCCCTTCCTCTTCCTGAAAGCTCTGGACGTCAAGGTCAGGCCTCTCTTGAATTGCCAATGGTGCGACAGCTAACATTTCCAGAAACCGGGTTACGGCTGGACGAATCATTATTACAGAAAGCGACAATCCGTCAGACGCCTGTTACTTGCCAGAGGTCACAGTGCGGGGACACTGGATCAAAATCGAATACATGATATGCCAGACAAGCGACCAGTGTCTTCCGCTCCCCAAGCATACTCCGGCGAGAGTCACCTGGTCAACCGGAACGGACACCACCATCCCCAGCTGATAGAATGTGAAAGACGTGTGAAGAAGCTTGTCGACCATCTCGACGAGTGGCTTCATTCTGGGTTTGAAGGCACAAGAATTGACGCGATCAAGAAATTGGGCGCCAAGGTGAGTTGAAGTTTCAATCCTCGCCCAACAAGGCTTGAACTTACTACAGGCACCGGAGGTTGGCTGGATGAGCCTGTATTCAAGCAAAGCACTCACTATCAGAACTCGACTACTTGCCTTGGGCTGGCTGGAAGTTGTTCTAGACGAGGCGGGTATCATTGGCAAGTCCGATAGGGTGAGAAGTCATAAATGAGCTGGACATAGTTGGCAGACTTGATAGAGTGAGAAGTCAGTGGATCACGTAGGTAGAACAGCAGCCTGTCGAGCTGAATATATGACATTGCACATAAACAACCGTCGATCTCACCAACCTCTGCGACCAAGGCTCCGATAACCGTTCTTACGGTAATTACCTAGTTAACGCCACGAGTTTACGCGCGTTTGCGAAGCAAGATCTGAAAACAATAAGGAATTTGATCCCGTCATGGCTGCTGATTGTCTACGCCCCCTTAACGCGTTTCTCAACCATATGTGTGTACATGTGGAGTAGGCCTTGAAGGGGTAAGCAAGCAAAGTATGGAGAGAGTAATTTGATGTTTATCACTCACTCCACATACTGATCATATCCATATTACATCAATAAAGCAGAAATGAGTGACCCGCTGTTCAAAGGTGTCCACTATTACGCTCAGATATGGGGCGCTGATCGTGAAGTGATCAGGCGGTGTAGGAAGGATTTGGATGTGAGTTTTCTCCCATGTGTTCAATTTGATTCTGTTGCTGAATACCAGTCGAATGGCGCTGTCTACTGCGGTAGCCCCGGTGATCCTCGCTGCAACCTAGTCATTGTTGCTTCACCAGGAAAATCCAAAGGACACACTTTTGCAACTCCCGGCAAAGCTGGTACTTTTGAGGCTCACCAGAAGGAGGGGAGTTGGACTTTTGACGCCCTCTGTACCCACTTTGCAAGGCGAGCAACTGTAGACCGTGATAAACTCGCTACACGGAGGAAGAATGTGGTGGTTGTTGAATGGGTGAAGAAGTGCCTCGAGCAAAAGAAGGCCTTGACGGATGGACGATATGCTCTTTATGAGATCATGTGAGCTTTTAATTGCTCGTCTATGTGATTGGCTACTGACGGACTTAGAGCCGAGGACAAACCTCATGGAACGCCAATCTTCCAGCCTAAGGCTACAAAATCAGCCAGAGGGTCGAGTGCCCAAGTCCAAACCCACGACAGTCACTCCAGACTTGCAGAGACAGAGGTAGCCTTGACTGCACAACCCACTGCCTTCCCATTGGCCATAATACAAATCGACAACCCCATCGATTTCCCTTCAATGCCACCAAGTCCCCCGCTCACAGCTACCAGCTCAATGTCGAGAGCCGGTCTCGTTCCACGAGTTTTTGACAGTCTGACTCAAGACCGATGGGGTTCGCGGACATTCTTTGTTGCTTGTCAGGGTAGAGGGGCGATTGAGTACTATATCAAGGTAAGTAAACCTGTCCCTCCACGTTAACAAACTAACGGTAGGCAAATGGTGGTATGCTGGATGAGCAGAAAGAAGCCACATTCATCATTGTGGACGCACCGGTCGAGGGTGTATGGTCCTCAATGACGCGCAGGATACTAGGAGAATTGCGTCGCTCACAAAAATCTATCCACCCTGGTTGGATTGACAAGTGCGTCCAACAAAATGCCATCGCCGACTTCGAACCCTTCATTGCCGCTATACCGTTCGACACCATCTCATTGGCAAGCCGGTCCAAAGCCGAGAACACCGAGACCCCGTCACAGCCCATACGCGATCTGTCCCGGGCCTCTTCCGTTGATTTGCTTACGGTGCAAGGCAAACGAAGGCAGTCCCAAATGGAACTTAACGATTGCTCGCCTGATGTCAACTCAACGAACGGGACCATACGCAGAGCAATGGACCCTCGAGTAAGACCTCGTCTCAGCACCGAGGTCACATCGACTCCTCCATCCTGGTACCGGTCCACTCCTACTCCGTACTCCACACCACCGGTGACAAGTTATCACGAGACCCCAGTGGACCAGCTTCCTCCTAGGCAAGCAAGCGTGACCGCGACAGAAGGTGACGCTCAAACGGGAGCGGGATCAGTCACCTCAGATGATCGACCTTCTACCAAAACTCCACTCTCTCTCAAGGCCCTCGAAGGATTGATACCATTCACGATTCGATCCGACAGGAAACCCCCTTCTATCCTTCCGGTGCCTCCGAGCTCGCAGACGATGATGGATTCGGACACGGACACGATCAAGACCGAACTGCCCGATTCGATAACGTTGCCAGGTCTCACCTCCTCTTGCGACAATGTCAAAGCGAGAACGGCACCTGCCACTTTGTTCCATGGGCTTTCTCCTTCCAGCCATCTGGCCGCTCGTCCGAGAGTAGTCAGCCCAGTTTTACAGCAGGAGGGGGCGTCAAAGACATGCGAGCCTCGGGTGAAGGCAGAGGATATCAATGATCATTTCGAGGCAAAGGCGGAGATAATGGACACTCGTGTTCAGTCGCCATCTTTCAGCTCCACCCTTGTATCTGGCTTGGGTCATGCCAAGCTCGCTCGACAGTCATCAGGACCGGCAACGTCTTCCGACTCAACAACTGCGGAGGTGTTGCCCCTATCGTCCAAGGACTCTCACATGGAGCGATCCACTCCAAACGACCCGACAGGCGCCTCGATTGTGGGCGGCTCCACCGATGTGCCGGACAGCAGTAACAGTTTACCACTGGATCTGGATGATTCTACGCCACCCGAGTCGACACGCAGGCAAGCCGCGCCGCCCCCACCACAGACATCTAGGACTGGGTCACCCCTATCTCCACTACCACCGGTTTTCGAGGATGATGATCCATTTTCGGATATGCTCTCAACTACATCATCCGAGGTATCCGCGATGTCCGACACTACCTGTCCTTCGGATGATGGATCGCCACCCTCCATAGCAGTGGACGGGGACGGGGACAGGGCTCGCTCTCCCTCAGCCGGGAAAGAGACACCTGCAATTGCCGAGCCCCAACCTCAGCCCTTCCTCGTCATCTCAGGTAAAGCTGAAGGTCGTTTGCCCGCTGAAAAAGCCAAAGGACCACCCAAACTTGTCGAGGCTGCGCGCCTAAACGAATTGATTAAAGATCTCGACAAATGGCTGCGAGCGCCAAATACTGGTACTGCAGCTCAGTTTGTTAAAGACATGGAGAAACAGGTGAGACTCGTCAACTGCAGAAGCGAGGTGATACTGTACTGATGGACAGAAGCCGAGATTCGGCTGGACAGCAATGTTTGAGCGAAAAAAGACGATCATCAGGAACCGGTTGCTTCTTAAAGGTTACAGGGCGGAGCTTCTCGACTCGTTGGGGATATCTGATGAGATAGAGATCGACAATGCAGCTGTCCCTTCAATACCCACACCGAGACCTTTATCAGATCTTCCCGCAAGCGGACCCCAACCTCATCCCGGACAATTGGCTAGGGATGCAAAGTTGAACGAACTGATCAGCGAGCTACACGACTGGCTTGACAATGGCCCAAATGGAGTGCGAACGGATTTCATGAAGAGCCTAAATAAAAGGGTCCGATTCATCCTCCCACCAGGCATAGATCGAGGCTGACCTTTCAGAAACCAGAGTATGGTTGGCGTCAGCTGTACAACCGAAAGCCTGGATCTATCCGAAGTGCTCTGCTCGCCTTGGGTCATGAAGCGGGAGACCTAGATGCGGTCGACATTATCGACGATCCCGACCCCAAAAAAGGCCAAAAACTTGCAAGATCGAACAACACTATCGCGGCATCTCGACAAAGAGTCGAAGAGCTAGTGAAATCCCTCGACATCTGGCTGCATCAGGGAGCAGCAGAAAGGCCCAAAAGGACTCAATTCCTTCGTGATTTGGAAGCCGAGGTTGGTGGCAATATAGTAGCGAGATGGACGCTGACAATGATAGATACCTGGGCCCATATGGACCTACCTATATCGTCGAAAGCGCCACTCGATCTTCAGAGCTCTGCTCGCCATGGGCCATCATGCAGACGCACTACACAAGGCAGATATCCACGATATACCCGACGTCGTTTGGCCGTCAAAACCCAAGAAGAAATCAAAGTAGCAACGTCGGTTCCTTCCCCGTAGCCATGAGAAAATACCATAGTCATCATGTACATCTGCAAATATGATGTGCGGTCTCGTAGATGATGCAGTCATTAGCCGCTTAACGAAGTCGCAGCCGCGAGCTGGCGACCGAGATCTCATATTCATGGCATATCCAACGATCAGAACGTCCTCATATAACAGACTCCGGATATGATCGGCATGTGATGCATACTACTCCTGTACAGTAGAACCAGATACAACCCTCCCCTTACCCGTAGAATTCGTATGCGCACTAGGCGTCAAACTCATAGGTCTCAATCCTCTCTTCTCCACCGGGGCAACCACAGCCGGAGTAGTAGGCGTCGAACTCGAAGTAGTCGCAGCAGCAGGCGTATTTGTCCCCCTAAAACTCGCAACTCTACTCCCAAAGAAACTTCCGATCCCACTCCCTATCCCACCTAGTGTCGCCCTTATATCGGGAGGAGGACTAGTAGCTGTTGTAGGTGATGTGATTGGAGGTTCTGACGCTAATTTTTCTTTTCGTATACGTTCTGCTTCTTCTCTTTCTTTCAGCTTTGATGCGATATTCGAGCGGGCTCCGTCGAAAGCTTTGAAGAGTGAGGATGAACCTGTTGCGAACGCTGATGATCCTGCCGCGAAGGCGTTGTTGAGCACCTCACGAGTAGGAGCCAGAGATTGATCGATCTTGAGATCGTGGATTCCCTCTGTTTCATTAGCTAGTTGCAGGAACGAGATTTATTCAGCTCACCTGCTAAACGTGATCCCAGATCGGAGACCACACTAGCTTTGCCATCACATGGATGTCTGACTGTCAGCTCGAGCCTTGAGCTGAATCAGAGTTGAGGGAGCTGACCTAGGCTCGCATAGATCAAACAGCACAGGATCAGTGACAGAATCCCAAACGGTATATGCCTTCGTCTCCTTGAAAGCACCAAGCCAATGTTCGCCGAATGGTACAAGCGGATTACCGGAATCTGCACCTATCACATCAGCAAATGTCCGTCAGACGACATTAAAGGTGAGGAGGACGTACCGACACCGACAATTGATATATCACCCGCTTTGCCTTTTGCCAAGAAATCAGAGTATTTGACCGTAGATAACGCGGCGCAAATGTACTCTTCGAACCTGGCTCGTAGATCATCGTCACTCCCTCGGAATCTGGAATCAGCAGTACTCCAAGCTCGACGTGATCAGCTCACGTCGTTCGTTGTCCATCAGGCTAAATGTCAGATTTGCGAGGAGAAGAGGACCGGGTAGCTTACACTATCATAAGTCTCCTCGACGGTATGGACGATATCATCCATCCACCTCCTATCCGCCGGTGTCAGACTGACCATCCTCTCCGTTTTGGGATCCGCGAAATCGAAAGAAACATTTTCAATCTACCATCAGCTAAGCCCTGGCATGAAGGAAACGGCAGCTCACATTAACCAAAACGTCATATGCGCAGTCCCGCTGCTGAGTGACGATTTGGTTGGTTGTACCGATTAACCAAGATGGGGCGCGTAATGAATCGACCTGTTGGAGTGGTAGGTAAGGTTGGAAGAATGAGTCTTTGCCAAAAAGGTGTAATGCTAGGTGTGTCAGCTCTGACCCATTAAGGACCTGTAAGCTTACGTAGACCCATATAACGCAGTAGACTGGCTCTGTCACTTGTACGGAGGGAGGTCGGTCTCGTTCTTGTACTTCGGTAATCTAGGTCGGCTGATCCACATTCTTTTAGGTTCATGAGTAACCCTATTGTTCAGCTTAACCCAAGGGATATCAGAGTGATGCTTACCAGGTATCAGGGAGACAAGCGAGTATTGATATGTGCAAAGCATCTCAACAGGATAGCCGAAAAGCATGATCTGTTCATCAGCATGGCACAAGGCAAAGAAAGATGCGGTACTGACCTTCTTTTGTAGCATGAGCATTTTAACAAGAATAAGCGTCTTGTGTCGGAACTTATGCACGAGTTCCCGTAGACTTGTTCCTTCCCATCAGCTACACCATACGTCCTGTCACAGACCGACATACCCATGTAGATAGCTCCTTCTCCCACTTTACCTTCCAATGTACTTTCAAGACTTGCATAGAAATCGTCGAGGATCTGAGTTTGGGTAAAGTCTCTGTTGTTGTTAGCTCTGTAAATCCGGCAAGTGACTGTAAGCTAACCTCTGGGCAAAGTATGCTCTCGTTACGACTCCAAGCTGATCACTATCCGTCAGCTCCGCCTTACGTCCTGCACGCAGCAGCTTACCGAATCGGACCCTGTACATTAGCAATATTCAGTTCGGGTAGGGGGACATACAAAGATAGGTTGCGAGGCTATAACGACAACTGCTTTCTGGACCATACTTCTCGTCACGTCGCTTGGGCGGACTAAAAGCTCTGAAGATGATAATTGTCGATTACATGAGATACCGAATAATGTTGTATTTGCCGGTACTTCTGTATCTACGTTGATATCTTCCGGGTGGTAGGCGCAGTGCTATATTGTCAGCTCGGAACGTCGCGCGGATGCCAGCTTACGAAGTACGAGTAGTCTTCTTCGGACTGTTTGTTAGCTTGTTCGGTGGTATGGTGACGAGTGGGGAAGCGCACCAAATGAGCACCATCAGGTAATGCCAAGAAAGGCAGTAATCGATTCAAATCCTCATCATTCGCTATAGCAGCCTGCAATGAGGCCGGGTAAGCATACTCCACCGTTGGACCGATCTAGGTATCAGCTCGTGAATTCCTACTAGACGATCCAGCTTACGAGGTGATTAAAGTCAACGACCGCAATACCAAGTATCGCCGCCCCACTTGGTCCAGACATTGACGAAGCCCTGGAAGTCCTCTCCAGAGTCGGCGGACTTGTCAATCCCGCCGTAGAGCTCGAGAAGCGAGAAGCGGAAGATGAAGAAGGTATAGAGGACCGCCAAGGATCTTCATCTCGACTAGTCGGGGAAGTATATTGATTCGAGGATGAGAATGAGTTTGAGGGTGATGTTTTGGTGTGGGTTGGTTCCTGTTTGATGGTCGGTGTTAATGGCTCGTCGTCTAGGTCTAGCTCTTCATATGCTTCTTCTTGGGTTGATATAGGTGTAGGGGATGGCATGGTCGGTGTCGGTAAATGAGTATGGATTGACGGAATTCATAGTTATCATTCATCGTCATTCATAAGACGCGTTCAGCCGGAACCAGAATTTCAGAAATCAATCATATCTACCTACACCTAGGCAAGACCAGAGTCAAGTGAGGAATCGCAGAGAAGTGGAGTGTAGTCTGAAAGGCGAGTAGTGCAATGCATATGATGTAGTCCAGAGTCCCTTCGACGTAGCTCCCACTTGCCCCTTGTTTACCCAAGGGAGAACGCTATGTGCTCGTTCCTCCAGGTGCCCCCGTCCCCGTACCTGGTCCAGCGGCGGCAGCCTCCCCACCTACTCCTCCCTCTGGTGTCGTCGGTGGTGGAGGTGCCCCCGATTCCCTCTCGGCCTTTATACGTTCCAACGCCCTGTAGACTTTTGACTGAAGATAATGTGAATATTGAGGTTGTTTTGATTTCCGCGATTCGCGTGTTGTAGGAGTTTGTTTGGATCCTGATGCGACTGGTTTGGCGGGAGTAGTAGTTTCTGCAGGTGGTCCATTTGCTTTAAATATCGTCTCGAAGTTCTGGTAATCAGCATCCTTCCCCTATTTAAAAAATGGCATGTAGCCTCAATTGACATACCCTCTCAATGATCTCCATTGGATCTTCCTTCTTTGCATTTAGAATCAGGTGTGCCTCGTCTAGACTCATTTGCATCTGATTCGTGATTTGTGATTTCGAGGATCCAGTTCCGACAGGTCCGGATGAAGGTGCTCCGTCGGGTTTGTGCTTGAAATCTGGGCATTAGCTCTTCTTCTGATAGATACTCAAAGGTTCAGCTTACTACGGACGGCTTGAGTTCCTGCTGCTGATGTTGCTTTTCCAAAGATCCTGATGCCGGTGATGAGCAGATCGATAATGACTTTAGGGGCCGACTGGAATGTGAGTTCATTGCGTGAATGATATCTTGGGGAAATTATCTTACCATTGTGTTGAAGTTGATATTCGTTCAATGAGATCCGAGACAGCTGCTGTTGTAGGCCAAGATTGAATATGATAGATCTGCTCGTCGTTACTACTGGTATCGTTGATTAATGCTCGGTCGACGACGGCGGATGGGATAAAATGGGATAAATGTAATAGAATTATAATAAAATAATAAAAGATCGACGATATCATTACCGGTTGTATAATAGACCGGTAACGATATCAAGAATCATTCAACCCTCTACTCTCCGTCTTATCATCTGCTCTTACTTTTGATATATATCACAATGAACGGCGAGGGAAAAGGGGCGACGTCAGCTCTCAGGAATGTAGCTGGAAGGGTCGATATTGATAGGTCATTACATCAGGCAAGTCGCCTCTACACCAGCTGAAATGGAGCTGACGAGAACAGGACCGATATATTCCAGCTTCAGGCGTAGCTGGGCCTTCAAGATATGTGAGTGACACAGCTTTCGGTTTCGGTACTGAAGCTGAGAAACAGGCCCCTCATCAAAAGAATGCCCAAGTACCCGCTCGGACCGCCAACAACGCCTTCGACCTAGGCTCACTCCGCGATCACCTCGCCCCCGTCCGTCCCGTCCAGCATGAGAATTGGGCAAATACCTTCGTACCCCAACCCCACCAACCTGTAAGGCAGCAGTCCATGGAACAACGATCCTCAAGCCCTTGGCAGCAGGATTTTATACAACACAATCAAGCCAGGCAGGACATTCGTCCCTCGCATCAGCCGGAAATCGCGCCTTGGCAAGTCCCGAATCAGTACCGACCTCAGTTCATGCCTGCTCGACCTCAGTATTTTCAACCTCCTCCGCCACCGCCTCAACAGTATATGCACTCCATGCATTCGAATCAGGACTTTGCGCCTGAATCGTTCGAATACCCAACACAGACGGAAGCGCCAGCCAGGTCGGTAGAGGAAACACGACCCGCAGAACCTCTTTCGGAACCACAGGAACTGCTTGCTCGCACAGCACGAGATCTTGTGAATGACCTAGACGCATCATCAGAGATATTGAGGGATAACCCGAAACTTGCCCAGAGTCAATTTATGCAGCTCATGCGAGGTCTAGGGAATGAGGAAGTGGTCGTGGAGGATGGAAAAGCGACTGTGAACGGAGAAGAGATCGGAGAAGGCGCAAAATTTGTCAGTCGAGGGGGAGACTGGGCTAGTGCATTTGTGGAAGAAAGGCCTGTACAACGAGGCGGAGAGGTACATTTGGCAAGTACTTTACCTGCTTTGAACGGCGAGCCGGTCTTTGAAGAACGAATGCGATATGCCAATAGCGCTCTATATCCCGATCAGAACGCAATCATCCAACCCACCGAGACGAGCCAGCGACCGGAGAATCAACGCCGGAAATCGGTTCATTTTGACGATAACGAGGCATACGAATCGCTAGGTTCCGGAGTGCCAAACAACTTGGAAGAGGCAATGCGGGCATCAACATCAATACCAGGGATGTCATCAGCATGGCAAGATGATGGATTGGATCTCGACGATTTTGACGAAACTTCATTCATGAATTACAGTGGACAATTACGACAGGGTACGGATGCTACGATAGGTGCAGGGCAGAGGGAGAATTGGGGTGGATTACAGGAGGATTGGGAGAAATTCCAGCAGGCGGATCCGAGGGTTAAAGCTACGGGGCAGATGGACCGATATCTATTCCAGAGCCGGAATCCTTATGGTATCATGGGCGATGATGCGGACATGGGACGAGAGTCTCCTACTATGAAGGTAAGCTTGCGTCCCTCCTTGTTAAGTAAGGTTGCTGAGAGCAGGGTGTATTGGAGCTAGAAGCGGCGGTCCAGCACGACCCATCAAACCACGAGGCATGGTACGCCCTGGGTCTCAAGCAACAGGAAAACGAGCGTGAAGACCAAGCAATCAGGGCTCTCGCAAAAGTAATCGAACTTGACCCAGATTATCGACCTGCCTACCTCGCCCTAGCAGTTAGTTATACGAATGAAGCAGCATACGAGAAAGCAAGAGTAATGCTTGGGAAATGGATTGATATGGCCCACGGATCTGGGATGTCGGAGTCGGAGACGGAGAATGTACAGGCTCATGAGGGGTTGGTGGAGAGGTTGATTGATATGGCTAGGAGGAGTCCTGAGGAGGTTGATCCGGATGTTCAGATTGCTCTGGGAGTCTTGTTCAATTCAAGCGAGGTAAGCTGACATCTAATTTCATGTCGACTGGTCTGAGCTGATTGGGTAGGAGTACGCAAAAGCAGAAGATTGTTTCCTTGCTGCCCTCTCCGTCAGGCCCGATGTAAGCTACGATGCCCTGCTCACATTCAAAGCTAACAAACAGGACTGGCTGCTCTACAACCGCTTGGGCGCGACTCTAGCAAACAGCGGCCGCTCCAACGAAGCAATCTCATATTACCACAAAGCCCTCTCCCTACATCCAAGCTTCGTCCGAGCGCTCTTCAATCTCGGTATCTCATACATCAACCTCGCTCAGTATCCCCTCGCAGCTCAACATATAATCTCGGCAATCAGGCTGCAACATACCGATGCTACTGAGGCTTATATCAGTGGAACGGTGGGTACGAGTGCGAAGGGAGTTACTAGTGATGCTTTGTGGAATTCGTTGAGGACTGCTTGTTTACAGTAAGCTGCCCTCTTTCAATTGAATAAGGCTGACAATGTAGCATGGGCAGACATGATTTAGTGGAGCTAGCGGCGAGGAAGGATGTTGCGGGCACGTGCCTTTACCTCTCCAGTGTACAAAGCTGACATTTCAGCGTTCCCTGATACATTCGATACTCCAGTTGTCAAGGACAAGAGCCCACCATTCAATCTTCTACCTTACGAGTCTGGTGATATTTAATTCAGTGGTACCGCCATGCATGCTCAATACTAGGAACAGGGGAGGAGGCTCGAGCGGCAAGTTAGGTTGAAACAACGTTGTGTGTGTGGATACGCTTCTTTTTTTGGGAAAATCGTGTTTACCTTTTCTGATTCTCTTAACACTCTTAACACAGCTGTATTGTATTAACAGTAACAGTATTATATAAACAAAGAGAGAGACAGAAACAATGTGGAAATCATCAATACAACGAACTTGTAAGTTGCAGACAGGAAAGTACGTGAGTATGGCTGAACGGTAGTTACCCCTGCTCCCATCAAACTCCCAAATACCGCTCCACCGACCAACTCCTTCAATCCCCGCCCCGTCTCCCGCCTTGACACTTCCCAGCGACTCGAACAGCTCGATAGCCATGTACCTCCTACTCGCCTTTTGGACCGCGATAAAGAGGCAGCTCCGTACATTCCTCGACCTCTCAGCGATACAGCCGCCCAACCTTCACTCCGCCCCAACACTCAGCGAAGCAGACCTCTCCAAGGTCTTGTCATTTACATTGAATGGGGAAAGGGGGAAACTAAAGAAGCTTTCTTTGCTTTTCTCGGTCGCATCAGAGTACGTCCCCTTTACAAAAAATGATGGGTAGTAGCTGATCCAAAGGAACTAGGAGGAACTACTATCAATTCACTATCGGATCCGTGTATCACCCATTTCCTCCTAGGCTGCTCCACGGATGTCAAGCAGCAGGTCTTTACGTATGGACACTTGAGCGGGAAATGTAGATACAAATATCAACATGTTATAAGGGATCATTCAAAATGGCTCCTCCCGGAAAGCAAGGTATTAGATGAAGAGCGAAATAAAGTAGAGAAAAGGACGAGGGTAGTAGTTTGGCGAGAATGGTTGTGGGATGTATTGGATGGGAAATTGGGATTGGAAGAAGAAGGCAAATGGGGGATTTAGTAAATCTTGCCTCTCATATTCTTCGAGTAAGCTAACAATCAGCTTGAAGTCGGAACTAGATAAAGGAACTGGATTGGAAATACATCTCAATGAATATAATGCTGGTGCTGGTACCAGGGCGTCGAAGGATCCTCGGATTAATACATCGATACTCTCACACAATATCCGGGATGGACCTCAAGATATCTCTCACTTCACCCCTCCTCCCTCCGCGACCCTCTTTCACTCAGAACCCGAATTGGCGATTGACAAAGCGTCGAGCAGCCCAATTTACCGATCATCGCCCGAGGAAGAGTGGGATCCCTCCTCCTCATATATCGTCACTTCTCCTTCTGCGCCCGTCTCCCTTCCAGTCTTTGCCGCCGAGCCATCCTCTGGCCCAACCCGACGTCAGGTCTCTTACCCTCCACGAAATCATCTGAAATACACCTCCCCTCCTATTCAGCCTAATCTTCAATCTATAAACGGTCTCTTCACTCCTCCACCCTCGGCTTCGCCGCCACCCGTAATGAGATCACCAAATTATATCATGATCCCAAGATCACATCTTGCCAATCGCGATCATATTTGGCCAAGGCAGACGCCTTCTGAGGAAGTCGTCGCTAGCCCAAAGTACGAGGACTCGCCTTCCCCCGTGAATGAGGAAATAGCAAGTCCGTCTTATTCCCCCATTCCGACACTATCCGATCCGGGAACACCTCCCCCTCTGCAATTGGAGGTCACAGTCGACGAACTGGCCAAAGAGAGTGAGGAGCCGATATCACGAGGAGAGGTGACCCTAGGCGAGCTCATTATGTCCGCTCCCCCCACTTCTATTCGACCGCCAGCGAGTCGACAAGTATCATTCGGGATCAAACGACCTCGGCCTCGATCACCTGTCGGTGCTATGGTGGATGACAGACCATTGGCGAAAAGACGGTCTCTGCCTTGTATGCAGTTCAGTCCACGATCGGATAGTCCAATGACCCCACCGCCCGATGAGTCCGATGAGGAGATGCTGGAAGAGGACGACGAAAATGAGGATGAGGACGAGGATGAGGAGGAAGAGGACAAGGATGAGAAGATTGTGCAAAGGGATTTCGGATACATTAGCGAGGATGAGTCCAATGGAAAGAAGGAACATATGGTCATTGAGCAGGAAGAAGAAGAGGATGAAGAACGATTCTCAAGTCCTGCCTCGCCCTCTCTCTCTCCCTCTCCCTCAATATCCCATCAACCAGACTCGGACTCGGACTCGGACTCCGACTGCGATTCGGGAACAGGATGCGTACCAGCCGAATCTGAAGATGAAACCGACATATTCCCCAGCTACAAGGTCCTAAATTCAAATTCCAAGTCAGTCGACGATATCGACGATATCGACGATATCGACCTGAAGACTTTCGACTTGGGTAAATTGGTGGTTGATTGTGGATTTACAGATGAGTTGGCTGGATTGTTGGAATCTTGGATCTAATGTTGGGGACTTGGACTCAGAATGATGGGTATATTGTTCCTTGAGCAAGGCGGCTTTGCGGCTTGCAGCTTGACGAGGTAATCGCTCGATATCATGAATTCTAAGAACTTGATACTATTAATAGGAAATTAGGAAGTTAAATCTAGAGTAATATGTATATATATCAGTATAGTCAGTTGTAGTGATACCCATGCACATATGTATCATATTCTTTCGCCGCTGGTTAAGGCCATGGCAGGAACGATTCCAGAACACGAGGATAATGATCGACGCGTATGAATATCAGTCAATCAAATGGGTACCTTTCACCCAATCTCTACTTATCATCACCTTTCATCAACATCCTCCGTTCCTCGCTAGAATAGAACATGATAAGGGTACTATGAAGTAATACACACAATGGCAGGAACAACCCTCACTCTTCAACAACCCACTAAAAGGAAACGAGATGAATTCACCGAAGGGATAGACATAGAGAGGGATACAAGACATCAAACTTGTTTGAAATGCACTCTCTCCTGGCCATGGGTTATTTTTCATAGGAATGAAGATGGATCTAGGAATGTATGTCCCTTCTTTACTTTAACAAGTTTATCGTTCACGTGCAAATTGGAGGGGTCTTTGCTGATGATAGTTGGATCAGAGGACATGTTTTACTTGCTTAGGTATAAATGACCAACAGTGGGAATTGAATGTTATTCGCATGGTATCTCCCCCTTATCTTGACGTCGAGAGTTGGTGCTGATGATAGAATGAAAGTATTTCCAAAGCTAGGAAGAAGTCACTCAGGATAGATCCTACTGGACATGCTTCCTCCTCGACCTCAACTCCAAGAACAACTACGCCAAATGAAGGAAATGCACCGAGTCAAATCACTACAGCTCAAGCACTATCTATGACCCTCAATTCCAATAACGGTCAAAGTAATCAATATCATCCAAACCCACCAATGCCCTATCAACCTCAACCTCAATATCAAGCTCAACCCCCGCCTCAACCTCCTCCCCAACCCCCGCCTCAACCTCCTCCCCAACCCCCGCCTCAACCTCCTCCCCAACCCCCGCCTCAACCTCCTCCCCAACCCCCGCCTCAACTCGCATTCCATCCAGATCATCACATGTACGGTGCCCAAATTCTCGCACCTCAATATCAAGATCAATTTGGTCAACCGCTCTTCAATCCTGCTCAGGCATATGGGTATAATGTGAATGTTGCCCAACCACAACCACAACAAGGGACGATGCAATATCTTCAGCAACCACAACCGCAGTCAGCGAATTTATATCAACAACAACAACAGCAATCACAACCACGATCTGCGGTTCAATACCAGCCTCAACAACAACAACAACCACAACATCAGCATCAACCACAGCCACACCAACAAACACAGCCACTGATCCTACCGCCAGCTCAATCCCACGATATTTGGACCCAACTTTTCAGACAGACTGAACCAAAGAGGGCGATGGATTGGTATGTCCCTCTTTTCCCTTTCTTTTCTCCTTCTCCTCCTCCTTCTGCCTTCTTCTCCTATACTCTCCTGCCGAGATCTAAGAAACTGATACCCAGGGTAATGATGAACTACCACCCAGCCCCCGGAGCTCCCCCAATCCCTCAAATGGGACTCTACAAACATTACGCCTCGACAATCCCACGTCAAGGTTACCCACCTTTATTACAGGGTAAGGAATTTATACTTACTGTTGCTAAGCATTATGAGGGATTGGGGGTTAGGTTGGATAAAGGGACTTTTACTATTGGGGGGTTGTGGAGGAGGAATCAACCTGTTGCTACGTTGCGCTAGCACCGGGCACCGAGGTGCGAGGTGCGTGGTCACGGTGCGATGTGAGGGCGGGGAGGGGAACCGAGGGGTCGGGGATAATTGTACGAAGGGACCGCACAATGATCAGGAGGAAGAAGAACAAGGAGAATCAGGAAGGAGAGATACGATATTATGTGCTTTGCGAAAACGAACCGTTGTACAATATACGCCATGCCCAATAGTACGACCCATGAATATGACATGTCAGGACGCCGTTGGTCATGCTACAGCTGCATTGTGTATAATTAAAGATACAAACAATCAATAACTAAATAGAAAATACTTCACATCCCAGGATTGCCTTCACCCTAGGCATAAACAACATTCACCTTTCTCTTTTCGGGATCACGTCCCATCAAATGTAACTCTCACATCCCCATACGCGCCCAGTACCATCAATTGACTATCCTGTCCTTCTTGTGACGATTGAATTTTTACCGGTGGAACGGGTGATATTGGCCATAGAGAATTACTAGCTGCTGAAAGGGGTGCTGAATCGTAGATCGTTCCCCATGAAGGTTGATAATTCTTGTGTTTCTGAGGATATCCGCCCGAGTCATCGTCTTCATCGTCTGGATCATCCGTTTGAGTGGTATATGATGTAGTAGTTGTCTCGGTGGCATTGACTTCGTAATACCAATAAGCGGCTCCTGTAATTGTCGTACCGGAATAAGGTAGGTTGGTAGTATTTACTCCACCCTCGGCGAAGAGCGAGTTAATGGGAACGTCAATTGGACCTAATGACATTCCCCTAATTCGACCGCAGTCGAGTGGATCGACCATATCATGATTATCGAATTGGGGTAATCGGACTTCACCCCATACGTTCCTCACTGCAAATGGACCAACGTAGGATGGGTGCATATTGACATTTAGCCCTCCTTCAGCGGAGACCACTAGGGAGGTCAAAGCGGTCCGGGGAGGGTGAGTGAGGTAGGTGATTGAGATGGAACCAGAGGTGGTTTGGAAAGTAGTATTGATCGATGCTACCGGTGTGGAATTTACGGAAGCGTTAAACAAGACTTCATCGAGGGTGTTGATGGATGGAACGGCCAGCGTAGATCGTCGAGCGGGAGCAGTTGATTCGGAAGCAGCGTCAGATGTTGAGCTAGCCTCGCTGGAGGTAGAGCTTGGATATATGACACCGCTGGTATCGAGGTTCTCGACAATTTCATTCAATCGAGACTCGGCGTCGTTGTGTAGGAACACATGGGCCGTGATGGATCCACTACACTGTCAGCTGACATCTGATCCAATGATGAGGATGACTTACTCGGAGACATTGACAAGAAGGCTTTCGGAAATATTAAAAGTCCCAGCCACATCATTATAAGCCGACAACACCGTCGCCTTCTGAGCAGAGAGGTGACCAGCATTGAAAGATCCTCGTCGGGTATTAAAGACGAAACTACCCATCTCCAAGACACCCCCGAGGTCACCCCAAATGATGTTCATCCTGTCGACATCGATATTGAGCGAGTTGAGCCATATTGGGCCAGCAGTCTTTTTGGCAATGGCGGCAGGTGGAAGCCGGACGACGATTTGGAAACTTGGTAAAGCGGTTGGATCGAGCATGTAGACGTTGGTCACTTTTCCATCTGTTTCTGTTGGTGTCTGATTGTCAGCTCTAATCCTGTAGGATAGGAGGAGGAGACGTGCGAAGATCCCAATACCTGAACTACCATCGTCCCTATCTAATTTGCAGACGTGAACTGTATCCATGACATTTTGATCACCGCCATAACGCAGAACGACGTCCACCTTAATATCATTATCGTCACCACCTTGAATGACGGGTCCAGGGTAATCAGAACCGACAAATTCGATTGTACCACTTGAACCGAGTCCCCGAGCGGTGATGAATAAATCGTCGATATAGGACGCGTTGTTTGACGAGTTTGATAGTGGGAACGTGAACGTAGATACGTATAGTGTTGAGGCGGGGTATGGAATGGATAGGTATGAGAAATCAGTAGTATTGACCAATGTAAACTCGTTAATCTGAGACTGATTGCCTTCAGCAGGACTGGGTCCATCCTAAAAATTAGCACACGTGCGTTTGGTTGAAATCCCCACAACTCACTCTACTCTCCGTGTAGGTGAGGTTCAAAGATCCATCAGGTGCCCATTGAGTATTTGTCTTCTTTCCATCGATGTCGTGCCATGGGCTGAGACTGTTGGCTGGACCATCGACGTGCTTATCGACTCCGACCTGGAGCCCAACGAGGAGACCTGTCATTATCCCCAGTCCAACGAGGATGGTAATGACGATCGAAATGACCCATTTCCGATACTTTGACCACCAATCGCGTATCTCGGGAGCGGGGGTGAAGGCTTCTTTGATTTTATTCCGTTTCCCCTCTTTCGAGGGCGACGTCGATGACTCCCATAATTTTGACGTCGAGGCATTCGCATTCAGTGTCGTAGCGGGCGAAGGGAGTGATTGTGTTGAAGAAGATGCGATAGGCAGAGACGTTTCAAGAGGGTTCAAAGCTCTAGAATTCCGCAATGTGTCGACGGCGATATGGGATCTCGGTCTTGGCATTGCACTCCTTTCACTCATCTCCTGTCTATCGGAAAAGACATCTCCTTCCCTTGATGCCCTCTTGCCTTCGTATGGCGGTAACTCTTCCCCAGACCATTCTCCATATGCATACCCGTAAGCCTGTCTCGAGTGTGGATGAGCAGGATCGGGCGCGCGTATATCGCCGTCAAGGGTGGGTAGGAGGAGTGAAGGTGTCGAGTCGGCTGGTGTGAATAAGTTGGGATCCTTCTCTGGGTCGGGTGGGATGATCATTTTGGTTTATTATATCGATATAAGGGGTAGAATGTAGGAGCAGAACAGATTTTAAAGGGCGAATTGTTATAACAATGACAAGGTCATGGGCATGACGAAAAGTGGCGGTCTCTCGGTAATTCTCTTTAAAACTGAAGCAGAAAAGTAGTGTCGATGTAAGAGATGATACAGGTGTTCGGTGTAGGTGTTAGAGTCGAGATGTCGGGTGTTGATATAGGTGAGTAACGAGTATAAAGGATTGAATGAGTTGTACTTGTACACTGAGTGTGACGAAGCTGTACTTAATACTTACTCCCTCTTCTCTTCCCCTTTGATCAATTCATCTTGCTTCTTTGAGTAATTTCGGCGGGATTGACCATCTATGCTGGATTGACCCACGCCTATCAAATAGGTATACTGGTCTTTGGCGCATGCATGAGTTCGTAGGAGTATTTGATGTAGATATATATGCATGGTCGAGCTCAGTGCGAAACCGCTCTAGAGATATCCCCCATCACTTGGATAGTCACTACAGACGACTGTAAGCAAGGATTGTGTGTGTGTCCAACTAAAGACTACTCTCGCCAGTACTTACGTAAGCCCAAAAAGTTCGATTCAATTGTGGACAACTCTCTACAAAGACGACTACACTCTATACATTCAGCAATATGGTTAGATCATATATGAGGCATGGCCCAACACAGGTGAGCAATTGACTTAGTAATAGAACTGACTATAGGCCTTTGGTGTCATCTGCTCTCCAACCGCCAACTCCGCATACGACGGTCGACTCGCCTACGTTCCAGCATGGGAGGATGTCCTAGTTTGGGACGTCAAGACCGGCCAACAACTTGCAATGTGGCATTCTCAAGGCTTGACCTCGCCTGTGGCATTCATTTCACCTGCCCCCCTACCAGCCTCATCATCTTCTGCTTCTGCCCAAACTTTCGCTGTGGCTTATAACGACGGTTCTATTCGATTATGGTCTTTTAATCCTTCCACGCCTGAAGTCGAAGCTGGAGAGATTGTGACTTTCAATGGGCACAAGAAATCACCTACGACTTTATCTTGGGATTTGGAGGGAACCAGGTTGGCGAGTGGTGGTACAGAGGGAGAGATTGTCGTTTGGGATACCGTCGCTGAAGTCGGTCTATTCAGATTGAGAGGCCATCGAGGACCTGTCACTTCCATCCGATTCATCCCACATCCCACTTTGGAGGTCACGAGTCATCCCGGATACTTGGTATCTAGTTCGAAAGATACATACCTCAAGCTATGGGATCTATCGACGCAACACTGTATCCAGACGGTGGTTGTCGGAAGGGGAGAGGTGACGAGCTGTGATGCTATGGAAGAGGCTGGAGAGGATGAGGACGGAGGAGATGGACGGTGGGTTGTGGTTACGGGCAGTGGGGATGGAGAAGCCAAAGTCTGGTCAATTGAGCGAGCAGCTTTGATTGCTGGACTCGAGAAAGACGCCTCTGGCGAGGTGAGCAAATCTTCTTTCCTCCGCAAGATCAAGCTGACAGACAGCTTCCAACACTCATCAAGCCGGTCTGTAATCTACCCATAACCGCCTCCACCCAAGCCATCACCCAAATCCAGTTCCACCCCCATCAACCAATCATCATGCTCCAAACCTCAGACCGTAATACTACCATCATCCGCCTACGAACAGAGGAGGAAGTAGCAGCCAAGCGAGCAAGGAGGAAGAAGAGGGACAAGGAGAAGGGCAAAAAGAAGGGTGAAGCCGAAAGTGAAGCACTAGAGGAGGAAGACTCGGCTGTCAAATACGAGGAAAGGGTCGTGGAATGGTGTACTATCCGCGCCAACGCTAAAGTTCGATCGTTCGCCATTTCCCCTGAAGATGTTGGATCAGGTAAAGGTGGAATCTCGATCCTAGTCGCTCAAGGGAATAACGCTATCAAAGTCTACTCTTGCCCATCGCCTATCGGGAAGAAATCAAAAGAGACTATCGAGCCGACTGAACTGCACACCATCGATTTACCAGGTCATCGACAAGATATTCGATCATTGTGTGTCTCGTCAGACGATCAGGTGGTATGTAGTGCTTCGAATGGAAGTGTCAAGATCTGGAAT
>Ga0308160_10002508_pt1 | contig 22074 bp, 12 predicted proteins | sample PhyFR1_FD_201036 | JGI IMG/M metagenome (GOLD analysis project Ga0308160, IMG submission 201036) | Phyllosphere microbial communities from UC Gill Tract Community Farm, Albany, California, United States - DLSLF.R1 | ecosystem: Host-associated > Plants > Phyllosphere > Unclassified | place: USA...
GTCACCTGCACGGCAAGCGTCTGCATGCCGCCGCCCAGCACCACGCCGCGCATCGGCGTGACGTCGCTGAAATCGCGGCCCCAGCCCAGCGTGATGTGTTCATGCTGCACCAGGCAGCGGTTGGTCGGATCGAAATCGACCCAGCCCAGTGGCGGGCAAAACACCGACACCCAGGCATGCGACGCGTCGGCGCCGACCAGGCGCGGCTTGCCGGCCGGCGGGTGGGTCAGGATGTAGCCGCTCATGTAGCGCGCCGGCAGGCCAATGCTGCGCAGGCAGCCGATCATGAGTTGGGCAAAGTCCTGGCAGACGCCGCGCCGGTCGCGCAATACCTGTTCCAGCGGCGTCGAGATCTCGGTTGCCTTGCTGTCGAATTCGAAATCGTCGAAGATCCTTTGGGTCAGGTCCAGCGCCGCATCGAGTTGCGGCCGGGCGGGCGTGTAGCTGTGGCGTGCGTAGGCTTGCAGTTCCGGGAAACAGGTGACATGGGGCGAGGTGTACAGGTAGCGGCAGGCTTCCAGCGTGGCTGCGCTTTTTTCTTTTCCCATCATGTCGCGGACGCTTTCCCATGGCAGCGTCCCGCCGATCTGCGCCAGGGTGGGGCGCGGGCGCAGGGCGACCGTCGATTCGGCATGCACCAGCAGCTTGTCATGGGGCTGGGTCAGCGCCACATGGCGGATGTGGTTGCCGAAGTAATCCAGGCCGGCCTTGCTGTCGCTGACGGGCGGATCGACCCAGATCAGGTGCGATTCGGTGTCCTGGAACGCAAACGGGCGCGGCGTCAGGTGCAGGTATTGCTGCGACAGGCTGACCGTGCTCTGGTAGGTGTAACGCGTTTCATGCACCACACGATAGCGCGCGCACACCGCGGTGCTCGCCGCCGAATTGCTCATGTGAAGTTCCTTTGCGGGCCGCTGCGCTTGCTCGCGCTGCTGCTGTTGCCGGCATAGCTGAAAAATTGCACGGTGAGCTGCTCGGACAGGGCCGCGCTGGCCGACTGGATACGGTGCAACAGGTCGCCGAGCTTCTCGTTACCATGGTTCAGGTCGGCGTCGGGCTGCAGCGCAATCAGTTCTTCCTTCAAGGGTGCCAGCAGGTGTGCGCCGCAGGGGCCATGGGTTTGTGCGATCTTGTTCAGGGTGCCCTGGATACCGTTGATCTGGAACAGGACCGAGCGCGGATTCGTTTCGTCGCACACCAGCAGGTCGAGCACCGGCAGCCACTCCGGCTGGGCGCGGTAACGCACGCGGTAGGTGATGCTGCTGTCGGACAGGTCGAGCAGCCAGTCGAGGTTGCCGTTCTCGTCCATGGCCAGCGCGCGCTGCAGCACTTCGCTCTGGAATTGCAGCCGCTCCAGGCGGCGCCCGATCGACATGAAGCGCCAGCCGAGGTCGCGTGTCATGCCGTCGAGTGCAAACCCGGCCAGCGTCGCCAGGGCGGTGGCGGCGTCATCCAGGATGGTCATGACTTCCGACTGCGAGGGCCGCTCGCCGCGGATGACGGCAGGCTCCGCCATCCGGCCCAGTGCACGCCAGTTGTCGGCCGAGAAGCGTTCGTGCAGCTGGCCGGCAATCCGCTGCAGCGCCTGCTGCTGCGCGGCCAGCCCGGGCACCGCCGGGGACACCACCGCCTGCAGCAAGGCCGACTCGAGCTCGGCATCGGTGAAGACGGCAGCGGGCGGGGCGCCCGGCGCCGCCGGCGTGGTGTCCGCGTCGATCAGCTGGAACCAGATGCACAATGCCTCGACGGTCGGCCATTCCGCGCCGCGTTCCTTGGTGCGCACGTTGAACAGGATGTTCAGGGCGACCCGCAGCAGGCGGCAGATATTGTCGCAGCGCTCGGCATGGCGCCCGAACCACAGCAGGTTTTCCGCCGTGCGGCTGGACAGGCTGGTGTCTTCGCGCACCAGGTCTTCGCCCCGGATGCGGCGTTGTTGCAGGCGGTGCGGCTCGGCGCCCGCGCGCGCCTGCACCCAGGTGTCCTTGCTGGCGCCGCCCCGCTGTATCGTCAGCACGCGCGCATCCGGGCCGGTGGCGACCCGGGTCAGTCCGCCGGGCATCACCACGTAGCCGTGCGGGGTGGCGCAGGCAAACACCCGCAGGCCGACGGCGCGCGGCCTCAGGCTGGGCAAGCCGCGCTGCGCTGCGCCGTCGGTCCAGACCGGCGCCTGCGACAGCCGCACCATTTCCTGGGCCACGTAGTTGTCCGGATTGGCGCGCAGGCGGGCGATGAAGCCGGCGCGCCCGGCGGCGTCCAGGTCCTGGCCGAACACCGCGCACGGCGGCTGCCGGGGAAAGGCCGGTTTGATCACCAGCCGGTCGAGCCCGGCGATCACCGCGCCCAGCGCGGCCGGCTCCCCGCACCACCAGGTCGCCACCGAAGGCATCTTCAGGGGTTCACCCAGCAGCCGCCTGGACAGCGCCGGCAGGAAGCCGAACAGGGCGCCGGAGTCGAGCAGGCCGGCACCGAGGCTGTTGGCGACCAGTACGTTACCGCGCCTGGCGGCCTGGATCAGCCCGGGTACACCCAAGGGCGCGCCCGGCAGCGCGCCCTGGGACGGGTTGTGCAGTTCCAGCGGATCGCAGGCTTCGTCGTCGACCCGGCGCATGATCACATGGACCCGGTGCAGGCCGTCCAGGGTTTTGAGGTAGACCACGCCGTCGCGCACGGTGAGGTCGTCGCATTCGACCAGCGGCAAGCCGAGATAGCGTGCCAGGTAGGCCTGTTCGTAATAGGTTTCCGCAGCCGGACCCGGGGTCAGCAGCACGATCAGCGGCATTTCGCCTTCGCGCAGCGGCGCGGGTGCGTCGCCCCGGGCTGCGCACAGGCGGCCCCAGTGCGCCAGGCTGTCCTGCATGGTGCGGAAGAATCCGGCGGGCGAGCGCACGTTCAGCTCGCGCAGCAGGTCGGGGAAGATCGGCGTCATGATGGCGCGGTTTTCCAGCGCGTAGCCGGCGCCCGAGGGGGCCTGGGTGCGGTCGGCAATGACCCACCAGCGGCCATCGGGGGCGCGCGCCAGGTCGACCGCGTGGAAATGCAGGGCGACGTCGTCGTGGTGCCGGATGCCGTGGCAGGGGCGCAGGAAACCGGCGTTGCCGTGGATGAGCGCCGGCGGCAGCAGGCCTTCGCGCAGCATGTCCTGCTTGCCGTAGACGTCGCCGAGGATCTTGTTGAGCAGGGTGGCGCGCTGGATCACGGCCGCCTCGATGCCGCTCCATTCCTCGTGCGGCAGGATCAGCGGCAGCGGGTTCAGGTCCCACGGCCGCTGCCTGCCGCCGGCATCGCCCTGGACGTTGTAGGTGATGCCGTTTTCGCGCACCTGGCGCTGCACCGCTTCGCGGCGCTGGCGCATCATGTCCGGTGCTTCGCTGCCCAGGCTGGCGAGCAGCGCGCGCCAGTGCGCGCGCGGCGCGCCGGCCGCGTCGAGCATTTCATCGAAACCGTCCGGTGCGGCAAGATAGTGGTCGAGGAGTCGGTTCTGCATGGACGCGGCCGAGGTGAGGTGGAACGGATCGACCAATCAGTCAGGCTGCCAGCGCAGGTCGAGCGTCATCGGGAAACCAGGATTGAGTTCCTCCTTGCGTACCGTCATCGGGCCCGGCGTGTGGCCATGCGGCCAGAAACGCGCCACCCGGCGTGCCTCGGCGGCATTGGCATTGACCGGCGAACCGGTTTCGTTGCGCCCGCCGGGATGGGCCACGTGGTAGGTGCAACCGCCGATCGAACGCCCGCTCCATGTATCCACCAGGTCGAACACCAGCGGCGCCTGCACCCCGATGCTCGGATGCAGGGCCGACCATGGGCTCCAGGCGCGGAAGCGCACGCCGGCCACGTACTCGCCCGGCACGCCGGTCGGGTGCAGCGGCAGCATGCGGCCATTGCAGGCGACCACGTGGCGGCCATCGGTCAGCCCGCGCACCCGCAGCTGCATGCGCTCGACCGAGGAATCGACGTAGCGCGCGGTGCCGCCGCCGGTCACTTCCTCGCCCAGCACGTTCCACGGCTCGATCGCCTGGCGCAGCTCCATTTCGACGCCTTCGTAGACGACGGTGCCGAAGCGCGGGAAGCGGAATTCGACGAAGGGTTCGAACCAGTGGTCTTCGAAGGCGTAGCCGGCCGAACGCAGGTCACGGGCGACGTCGCGGATATCCTGGGCCACGAAATGCGGCAGCATCCAGCGGTCGTGCAGGGCGGTGCCCCAGTGCACCAGCTTGGCCTGGCAGGGCTGGTTCCAGAAGCGCGCCACCAGTGCGCGCAGCAGCAGCATCTGCAACAGGCTCATGCGTTCGTGCGGCGGCATTTCGAAGGCGCGGAATTCCACCAGGCCGAGGCGGCCGGTGGGTCCGTCCGGCGAATACAGTTTGTCGATCGAAAACTCCGAGCGGTGCGTATTGCCGGTCAGGTCGACCAGCAAATTCCGCAGCAGGCGATCCACCATCCATGGCTTGTCGCCCGGATGCAGGGTCGGCAGCACCTTGTCCATTTGCTGGAAGGCGATGGCCAGTTCGTACAGGTTGTCGTCGCGCGCTTCGTCGACCCGCGGCGCCTGGCTGGTCGGCCCGATGAAGGTGCCCGAGAACAGGTAGGAGAGGGCCGGATGCACCTGCCAGTAGGTGATCAGGCTTCTCAAGAGGTCCGGCCGGCGCAGCATCGGACTGTCTTCGGCGGTGGCGCCGCCCAGGGTGGCGTGGTTGCCGCCGCCGGTGCCGGTATGGCGGCCGTCGTGCATGAATTTCTCGGTGCCCAGGCGGGTCAGGCGCGCCTCTTCGTACAGCGTCGTCACGTTGTACACGAGTTCGGACCAGGACGCCGCCGGATGGATGTTCACCTCGATCACGCCAGGGTCGGGCGTGACGCTGAGCAGCTTGATGCGCGGGTCGCGCGGCGGCGCATAGCCTTCGATGCGCAGGCGCATTTTCAGCCTGGAAGCGGTGTTTTCGACCGCCGTGACCAGTGCCAGGTAATCCTCGATGCGCTTCAGGGGCGGCATGAAGATGTACAGGCGGCCGGCGCGCACTTCCACGCACAGCGCGGTGTGGATGACCTCGCGCGCGCTGGGGTCGGCCGGTTTGGGCGCTTCGGCCGGCCGGGCGGTTTTGTTGGCCGATCTGTTCCCCGGCTTGTGTGCGGATCTGTCCGCCGCTTTCTCCGCCCTGTCTGCGGATTTGCCGGCGGCCAGGCCCAGGATCGGCCGTTTGTCCTTCTTCTCGACCGGCAGCGCGCCGCGCGGGGCAAACGGGTCGACATCGAATTCGGGATCGCGCTCTTCCGGCAGCACCCAGGGCAGCGTGGCCAGCGGCAGCCGCAGGCCGATCGGCGAGTCGCCCTCGATCAGGTACAGGTGCTCGCGCCGGATCGGCCAGCTCGACGTCTGCCAGCTGGTGCCGAGCATGACCGCAGGATCGTAGTCCCTGGCCTTCAGCGGCAGCACGTAGCCGGCCACCTGGCCCAGGCCCCGTTCGAGCAGGCGCGCCAGTCGGCGCCGCTCTTCCGGCGCCTTCAGGTCGGCCTGCAAGGGGTCGACGTTGCGCGGCAGCGCCTGCTCGCGCTGGGACTGCACCAGCACGTCCTCGTAGGCGGGGATGGCGCTGCCCGCCGGCAGGCCGAGCGACTTGACCAGTTCCGCGATGAAGCGGCCGGCTTCGTCGGCGCCATAGCCGTCGTCGACGTCTTCGTCCGAGAACAGGCCGGGATCGAACCACATCGGCTGGCCGTCGACGCGCCAGAAGATATTCAGTGCCCAGCGCGGCAGCGGCTCGCCCGGATACCATTTGCCCTGGCCGTAGTGCAGCATGCCGCCCGGCGCAAAGTGGTTTTTCAGCCGGTGCATCAGCTTGCCGGCCAGCGCGCGCTTGTTGTCGCCATGCGCGAGGGTGTTCCACTCGGGCGCGTCCATGTCGTCGATCGAGACGAAGGTGGGTTCGCCGCCCTGGGTCAGGCGCACGTCCATGCGCTTCAGGTCGGCATCGACCTGCTGGCCCAGCAAGTCGATCTTCTGCCAGTCCGCTTCCGAATACGGTTTTGTCACGCGCGGGTCTTCGTGGATGCGGGTAACCGTCATCTCATGGACGAATTCGACCCCGGCCGGGTCGGTAAAACCCGTCACCGGCGCCGCCGACGAGGGCATGGCCGTGCAGGCGAGCGGGATATGGCCTTCGCCGGCCAGCATGCCCGAGGTCGGGTCGAGCCCGATCCAGCCGGCGCCGGGAATGTAGACTTCGGCCCACGCGTGCAGGTCGGTGAAGTCCTCGAGTGGGCCGCTGGGACCGTCGAGTGCCTGCTGGTCGGCGCGTAGCTGGATCAGGTAGCCGGACACGAAGCGCGCCGCCAGCCCCAGCTCGCGCAGGACGTGGACCAGCAGCCAGCCGCTGTCGCGGCAGGAACCGGAGCACAGCTGCAAGGTGTCTTCCGGCGTCTGCACGCCCGGCTCCATCCGCAGCAGGTAGCCGATCTTGCCCTGCAGGCGCTGGTTGATGGCCACCAGGAAGTCGATCGTCGACATCGGGTGGGCCAGCAGGTCGCTGCGCACCGCCGCCATGAATTCGGTCAGGAGGGGCCCCGACGGCTCCTTCTGCAGATAAGCGCCCAGTTCGGTTGTCAGCTGCTCCGGATAGGCGAACGGGAAGGTCTCGGCATAGCTCTCGATGAAGAAATCGAATGGGTTGATGACGGTCATGTCCGCCACCAGGTCGACCGTGAACTCCAGCTTGTCCGCTTTTTCCGGGAACACGAAACGGCCGATGTAATTTCCGTAAGGGTCTTGCTGCCAGTTGATGAAATGCTCTTTCGGCTCGACCGTCAACGAGTAGGACAGGATCGGCGTGCGCGCGTGGGGCGCCGGGCGCAGGCGCACTTCGTGCGGTGACAGGGCGACCTGGCGGTCATAACGGTAACTGGTCTTGTGATGAAGCGCGATACGGATTGCCATGCAGGACTGCCTTTCGAGCGGCGATGGGCCAGGCCCAATGTTGGGGACGTAGTCATAGGAGCGTAATGCTGGCTATTTAAACATGTTTCCCCCCTGATTCGATTGAATTGCCATTCGTACCATAGTTTTGGGACGTTTCTTGTTACTATCCCGGCATAGGAGGAGACGATGTCGAATTTTTACGATGAGATGTATGCCACACCAGCGACCGTGCGGCCTCATTACACCGCGTTCGCCGAGTGGCTGGCGCAACAGGCGCCGCAGGTCATCGAGCAGAAGCGGGCGGAAGCCGAGCTGAATTTCCAGCGCGTCGGGATCACCTTCGCCGTGTACGGCGACAACGCCGGCAAGGAGCGCCTGATCCCGTTCGACATGATTCCGCGCGTGATCAATGCCGCCGAGTGGACGCGGCTGCAGGCCGGCCTGGTCCAGCGCGTCACGGCGCTGAACCGCTTCCTGCATGACGTCTACCATGACCAGGCCATCCTGAAGGCCGGCGTGATCCCGCGCGAACAGGTGCTGAACAATGCGCAATACCGGCCGGCGATGCACGGCGTCAAGGTGCCTTCGGACGTCTACGCCAACATTGCCGGGATCGACATCGTGCGCGCCGGCGAGGGCGAGTTCTACGTACTCGAAGACAATCTGCGCGTGCCGTCCGGCGTCTCGTACATGCTGGAAAACCGCAAGATGATGATGCGCCTGTTCCCCGACCTGTTCGCGCGCAACCGCGTGGCGCCGGTCGAGCACTATCCGGACCTGCTGCTCGACAATTTGCGCAGCGCCGCGCCGCAGGGCGTCGACGACCCGACCGTGGTCGTGCTCACGCCGGGGATGTACAACTCGGCCTACTTCGAACATGCTTTCCTGGCCCAGCAGATGGGCGTGGCGCTGGTGCAGGGACAGGACCTGTACGTCAAGGACGACACGGTCTGGATGCGCTCCACGCGCGGACCGCAGCGCGTCGACGTCATCTATCGCCGCATCGACGATGACTATCTCGACCCGCGCGCCTTCCGTCCCGAATCGACGCTGGGCGTGCCGGGCCTGCTCGACGCGGTGCGGGCCGGCCGGGTCGGGCTGGCCAATGCGATCGGCACCGGCGTCGCCGACGACAAGTCGATCTACCCGTTCGTACCGGACATGATCGAGTTCTACCTGGGCGAAAAGCCGATCCTCAACAACGTCCCGACTTACCAGTGCCGGAAAAAGGACGATCTCCAGTACACCCTGGACAACCTGTCCCAGCTGGTGGTCAAGGAAGTGCATGGCGCCGGGGGCTACGGCATGCTGATCGGGCCAGCGTCGACCCAGGCCGAGATCGCGGCGTTCCGCGAGCGCCTGCTGGCCAAGCCGGAAGGCTACATCGCCCAGCCCACGCTGGCGCTGTCGGCCTGCCCCACCTTCGTCGACTCCGGTATTGCGCCGCGCCATATCGACCTGCGCCCCTTCGTCCTGTCGGGCAAGACCGTGTCGATGGTGCCGGGCGGACTGACGCGCGTGGCCCTGACCGAAGGCTCGCTGGTGGTCAACTCGTCGCAGGGCGGCGGCACCAAAGATACCTGGATATTGGAGAATTAGTATGTTGAGCCGTACCGCAGATCATTTGTACTGGATGGCCCGTTACACCGAACGGGCCGAAAACACGGCGCGCATGCTCGACGTGCGCGTCCAGTACTCGCTGATGCCGCAATCCGCGCTGGCCGAGGAACAGGGCTGGCGCACGATGCTGGGCGTGTCCGAGCTCCAGTCGCAGTTCGACGCCAAATACGGGTCGCTGAGCCAGAAGGAAGTGATCGACTTCATGGTGCGCGATCCGGACAACCCGTCTTCGATCGCCAGTTGCCTGCGCGCCGCGCGCGAGAACGCGCGCGCCGTGCGCGGCAGCCTGACCACGGAAGTGTGGGAGACCAAGAACACGACCTGGCTGACGCTGCAGCAGCACCTCAAGAGCCGCATGTTCGAGCATCATCCGGGCAAGTTCCTGGAATGGGTCAAGTACCGCTCCCACATGTCGCGCGGCGTCACGCTGGGCACCATGTTCCAGGACGAGGCATTCAACTTCATCCGCCTCGGCACCTTCCTGGAGCGGGCCGACAACACGGCGCGCATCCTGCACGTGAAGTTCAAGTTCCTCGCCTCCGACGTGATCGAGACCGATGCGCAGGTCGAGTTCTATTACCTGGCAGCGCTGTTGCGTTCGGTGTCCGCGTTCGAGACCTACCGCAAGGTCTACCGCGATGCCATCACCCCGACCCGGGTGGCCGAGCTGTTGATCCTGCAGCCGAAGATGCCGCGTTCGCTGGTCGCCTGCATGTGCGCCGTCGTCGCCAACCTGCAGGAAGTGCGCAACGACCTGTCGCAGGACACCGAACGCCTGGCCGGGAAGCTGTATGGCGAGCTGCAGTCGGCACACATCGGCGACATCCTCGACGAAGGCCTGCACGCATTCATGACGCGCTTCCTGGCGTCGATTGCGGAACTGGGCAACGGCATCGGCCGCGACTTCCTGCTGCCGGTGGCGCCTGAACTGCCCGAGGAAGCGCCGGCCCCAGGACAGACGCAAACGCAAACCCAGGGCCAGGCGCAAACCCAGACCCAGACTCAGACCCAACCCCAGCCGGGTTGAACCAGGGACGCGCCGGACGACAAGGCCCCAGCCGCATGGCTGGGGCCTTTTTGTTTAGGGGAGGACCAATCCGGGCACTGCCACGGGCGCCTTGATCTGCGCCCGTACCACCTTGTGCACGAACTCCAGTTTCTCCAGCACCGGCGTGCTGAGCGTGAACGGGTACGAATCCGGCATCCCGATACTGCGGTTCAGGCTGTTGAGCACATAGGTCAGCGCAAACCAGTCGCGCTGGATGTTTTCGAACGCGTCGGTCTTGGTCGGCAGGGTCACCCTGTTCAGCTCCGGCTCGTCCGGCTTGGCCGGATGGAGCGCGAGGCCGCACGCGTTGGCCGTTTCGAGCGTATCGAGCATGTGCAGGTAGTGGGCCCAGGTTTCGGCCCAGTCTTCCCACGGGTGCGAACTGGCGTAGCTGCTCACGAAGCGCGATGCCCAGTCGGCAGCCGGACCCTCGCTGTAGTGACGGTTCAGGGCCTCGCCGTAGTCCTGGCGCTCGTCGCCGAACAGGGCGCGGAACTCGTCTATCCATTCGCTGTCGACCACCAGCCGGTCGAAATAATAGTGGCCGCTTTCGTGGCGGAAGTGTCCCAGCAGCGTGCGATAGCGCTCGTGCATTTGCTCGCGCGTGCGTTCGCGCTCGGCCGGGTCGGCTTCGGCGATGTTCATGGTGATCAGGCCGTTGGCGTGGCCGGTCATCACGTGCTGGTCCGACACCCCGTCTTCCAGGAACTGGAAGGCCAGTCCGGTCTCGGGCTCCTGCTCTTTCGAGGCAGGCGTCAGGTTCAGCGTCGCCAGCGAAAACAGCAGGCGGCGCTTGGCGGCCTCGAGGCGCGACCAGAGGATGTGGTTTTTTTCCGAAGTCAGCGCCGGAATGACGACGGTCAGCTGGCAGGATGCGCACAGGTCGTGCGGGTCGTCCGCGGCCAGCATCCAGTTGCAGACGTCGTGCTCGACATAATTGCCGCACTTTTTATACAGCTTGCCTTCGTCGTTGCGGTGCAGGCTGCGCCACTGGCCGCTCTCGGTCTGCTCGAAAGCATTGACGCTGCGCGTTTCCGGCTGATAGCCGAGCGTGCTCTGGCAGTTGTAGCAGAGTGTGTTTTCAAAAAAAATCTGGTTTTTGCACTTGTCGCAATGGAAGGTTTTCATGGAAGTACCGCTAAATGATGACGTGTGATTGTTGGTGATGACAATTTAACAGCAATTCGGATTGCGCTCCGTTCGGGTCACGCACGAATCGTCCTTCGTCCCGGGCGCGTAGAATATCGTGACCTTGTCGAACTGATCAACGACAGGGCATTGCGGGCATGTGCCCGATTCTCGACATGACAACGCAGGACTTTCAATGAAACAGATTCAAGCATCGATGGTGACCTTCACCCGTCCGGATGGCCAGGAAGTGCAGGGCTATCTGGCACAACCGCATAATCCCGACGGCGCACCGGCAGTCGTCGTCATCCAGGAATGGTGGGGCCTGAACGACCAGATCCGCGGCGTTGCCGACCGCCTCGCCCTGGCCGGCTATCTGGCCCTCGTACCCGACCTCTATCGCGGCAAGATGACGTTGGAAGAAGAGGAAGCCCACCACCTGATGGAAGGGCTGGACTTCGGCGATGCCGTCAGCCAGGACATCCGCGGGGCCGTCGGCTATCTGAAGGAACGTGCGCCGGCCGTCGCCGTGACCGGCTTCTGCATGGGCGGCGCGCTGACGCTGCTGGCAGCGTCGCAACTGCCGGACCTGTCGGCCGCCGTGGTCTGGTATGGCTGCCCGCCGCTCGACTATATCGACGCCGCCAAGATCACGGCGCCGCTGCAGGCGCACTGGGCGACCCAGGACGCCTTCTTCCCGATCGAGACGATCGATGAACTCGACAAGAAGCTCGCGGCGGCGAATGTCGATTACGAGCCGCACCGCTACCTGGCGCATCACGCCTTCGCCAACGAGACGGCGGTCGGCCCGGACCGGATCGCCGGCACGCAGTACGATCCGGCGTGGGCGCAGACGGCATGGGACCGCACGCTGACCTTCTTCGGGCGCACCTTGTGGAAACAGGCGGCCTGACGTGTCATCGCTGAACCGGCCCTGGGCGGGCCGGTGCCGGCGCCATCCGGCCGGCCGCAGGTGGACTAGCGCCGGCGGCGCAGGCGGCGGCTGGCGGACAAGCCCGCCAGCGCGCCGCCGAACAAGGCCAGCGTCGCCGGTTCCGGCACCGTGAAATCGTCCATTGCCCACTGCGTGCCGCTGCTGTTGTAGATGACGAGCGTGTCGATGGCCGGCCAGTCCAGGCCGATCCACTGGGGCGCCAGCGTGTCCAGCGTGTAGGCGCCGCTGGAGACTACCAGCTCGCCGTTCCGGTAACCCTCGAAGGAGATTTCCTGGTCCACGTAGGCGGACGTGAAAGCGGCGCCGGCGAAGGTGAACGCCCCGCCGTCGGCCGTCGCGATCGTGGCCGTCGCGCCATACCAGTTGTACGCGGCGTTCGTGGGCGACACGACGCCCGTCTCGAAGCCCGTGCCCGGCGCGGCATCGCCGCGGATGGCGCCCATGTTGGTCCAGTCGAAGCCGGCGTAGCCGCTGTCCAGGGCTTGCGCCGGATCGCCCGGCAAATCGTCGAAGTCGATGACGCCGGCCGACGCCGTGGTGCAGGCGAGCGCCGCGAGCAGCGCGATGATGATCTTGTTCATGTCGGATCCTCTCGAGAGTTCAATGTGCCAGGCCAGCCACCTGGGCGTCGGTCAAGGCTGTGTTATAGATGCGCAGCTCGTCCATCGAGCCCTTGTACGGCGCATCCCAGTAGTTCACGCCCAGCGCGAACACGGCCGTCGTGCCCGTGAACACGTTCGGAAAGCCGGTGCCGGAGAAGCGCCTGACGCCATTCACGTAGACATTCACGGCGCCGTTGCTGACCGTGAAGGCCAGGTGCGACCACTGGTTGACGGGGATGTTCATGCCCAGGCCCGCGTCATACCAGGCGGAACCGGACCACAGCATCGTGGCGCCGTTCACAAAGTCATGGCCCATCGGCAGCAGGCTGATCCAGGAATCCGTCGTGCGCGCGCCGAAGAAGGTGGGCGAGTACGCCGTCAACTGGGCCGGCTTCAGCCACACCGAGACCGTGTAGTTGTTCGAGGAAATCAAACCGTTCGGCAGGCGCACGCCGGTCGCGCCATTGAACACGGCCGCGCTGCCGCGTACGCCGGTCGTCTCCCATGACAGGCTGCCGCCGGCGGCGTCGATCCTGTTGCCGATGACGGTGCCGGCAGCGAAGCCACCGTTCGAGTCGGCCAGGTTGCCATCGAACGCGTAGTAGGCGACCAGGCCGCCCAGCCTCGTCACCGTGACCGTGAAGGTCTTCGTCAGCACGGCCGTGCCCCTGGCGATGCGCGCCGTCAGGGTGACGTTGATGGCACCCGTGCCCGGCGTGGTCACGACACCCGTGTTGCTGACGACGGCCGGATTCGACGACGTCCAGCTGATCGTCGCGCCCCGTGCGGCGGTCGTGGGCAGCGTCAGGTTGCCGGTGATGGCCGTCGTGGCGCCCAGGCTCAGCTCGTTGTAGATCGCCGTCGCGATAGCGGCGTCGCTGCGCGGGATCAGGCGGCTGCCGAAGATGGCGATGCCTTCGCGCGAGGACGCCGTGAACGTCATCACATAGCTCTTCGACGTCTCGTCCCACTGGCTCAGCAGATAGCCCTTGTAGGTCGACGCGCCGGGCACGTTGATCTCGACCTGGTTGCTGCCCAGGATGCGCCAGGTGCCGGACACGGCGCCCGTGATGGTGCCATTGCCGTTCAGCGTGACGATCTGCGAGGTCTTGATCGCGGCGGTGATGTCCTTGCCGTGGTTGATATACATATAATCGCCCACGACGAATTCGCTGCGCACCGCGCCCAGGGTTTCGTTGGCGTAGCGATACGGCGCGACGACGGGCCAGCCGTCCGCATTCATGAACATCTGGTGCACGCGCACCTCGTGCTGCTCGCCCCGTTCCGGGAAACGCGTGTGGAAGGCGAGGAAGTGCTTGCCGGTCGCCGGATCGACCCAGGCGGAATTGTGGCCGGGCGAGACATAGCCGGTGCCGATACCGGTGCCGGCTTCACCCAGAAGGCGCTTGAACAGGAAGTTCCCCATCAGCTTGACGCCGTAGGGGGCGATCGACGCGTCGTCGAACAGGGGCTTGGTGGGGTCCGCCTTCACGTTCGCCATGTCATAGCCCTGCGCATCGACATACGGACCGTCCGGGTTGGTGGAACGCGCCACGCGCATGTTATAGCCGCCGCTGGCATCCAGGCCGCCGAAGGACGTGAACAGGTAATAGAAGGCCGTGGCCGGGCTGTACATGATGTAAGCGCCTTCGATGCGTGCATGGTTGCCGCCCGTCAGACGCTTGCCATAGCCCTGGTTGGGGTAAGGCATGCCCGTGCCCGGGTCCATCTGCATGATGAAGATGCCGCCCGAGTAGGAGCCGTAGACCATCCACAGCTTGCCGGCGTTGTCCTGGAAGACGTTGGGGTCGACCGTATTCGGGTGTTTGAGCGCGTCGTACACGGTGCCGTCCGGGCTCGCCAGCCCCCACATGCCGGACTTCAGGATGATGCCCTTGTTGACGTACGGTCCCTCGACGCTGTTCGCGACGGCCACGCCAAGCGCGGAACGGGGCGCGTCGCCCTGGCAGGCGTCGTAGTACATGTAATACTTGCCGTCGGCCAGCCGGCGCACGTCCGGCGCCCACAAGTCCCTCGTGTTGGCCCAGGAAAAGGCTTCGGCCAGCTCGGTGAACACGTTCCTGGCACCGTTCAGGAACAAGGGATTGGTGGCGGTGACGCCATCCGTCATCTGTGTCCACTTCAGCAGGTCCGCCGATTTTGCCGACGCCAGGTGCGAGCCGAACACGTAATGGGTATTGCCGACCTTGATTTCCGCCGGATCGTGCACCGACGCGTTCTGGAAGGCGGGCAGGGTAGCACCGGCCTGGGCGCCGGCGTCGGCGGCGATGAAACAGGATGCGCATAGCGCTCCCATTCCCGCAAGCGATAGAAGTCGTTTCACCGGAATGTCTCCTCATTGGTTTTATATGGGACAAATAAAAACGGGCGTTGCGGCTGTAAACCGAGCAACGCCCTGTCTGGCTGGCTGATCCTCTCGACCGCCGCGGCTTACATCTTCCAGTAGAAGCCGGCCGAGACCGAACGTCCGATCTGGACCGTACCGAAATTGGTCAGCTGCGCGTTACCCGCACTGCCGAAGTGGTAGTACTGCTGCTGCATTTCGTTGGTCAGGTTGACGCCGCTGATATTGACCGACATGTTGTCGTTGATTTTGTAGGAGATTTGCATGTCCACGCTCTTTTCCGGATGACGCCAGATGCCGATCGGATTGGCAAACAGGGCGGCTTCGTTGCTGGCCAGGAAGCCGGAGCGCCAGACCTGGGACAGGCGCGCACTGATCGGGCCCTTTTCGTAAGCGAGGGTGGCGTTGTAGGAGCGGTTGGACACGCCGAAGAACGGGGTCTCGAGCTGGGCCACGATCTCGCCGGCATCATTGGCCTCAGGCACGTTCTGCGACGAGGTGAGTTTCGTGAAGCTGCCCTGGATGCCCAGACCGTCCAGCAGGCTCGGCAGCCCCTTCGGGAAGTAGACGAAGCCGAGCTCGGCGCCGCTGATCTTGCCGTTGGAGGCATTGACCGGCGAGTTGATGACGTAGTCGTAGCCGTTGGTATGGTCGCCGCCCGAGGTCGAGTTGCGGAAGGGGTCGTCCGCCGGATCGACGTGGACCCGGTGACGCAAGCCGACGACCAGGCCGTCGATCTTGCGCTGGAACACAGTGCCGTAGACTGCGCTGTCCTTCTGGAAATACCACTCGGCCGTCAGGTCGAGGTTCTTGGCACGCGTGGGTTTCAGGTCCGGATTGCCGCCGCTGCCCGAGCCATAACCCACCCTCGACACGTCGTCGCCGAGTTGCAGGACAGGATTCAGATCGCCGAAGTTCGGGCGGCGCAGGGTTTCGCCATAGTTGAAGCGCAACACGACGTCCTTGGTCGGGTCGTAGATCAGGGTCATGCTGGGCAGGACCTTTTTGGCCGACTTGCTGGCGCCGGACGGCGTGACCGTCCTGGTGGTGGCATCGACCTTGTAGAAGGTCATGTCGGTATTGACCTTGACATAGCGCACGCCGAAATTGCCGCGCAGGCGATGGCCGAACAGCTCGGTTTGGGTATTTCCCATCAGGAAGAGGTCGGTCGTCTTTTCATCGACCTCGAAGGTCTTCTGCAGGCTCAGCTGGTCGGTCGTCAGGAAGTTCGGATCGACCGAGTTGTAAAGCTGACGCCATGCGTCGATATTGTCGCGGATATAGTAGGCATTCGGCTCCAGCCAGGAGCGCGGCACGTCCGAGATGTCCGTGCCGAAGTTGGCGTTGGTGGAGTAATACCCCGAACCCAGCGTGGCGAGGTTGCGGCCCAGGAAGGACGATTGCGTCCGGTTCGCCTCCGAGGCCTTGCGGTCGTCGAAGCGCACGCCGAAGTGCAGCGTCTGCAGCGGACCCCAGTCGGCATCGAACACGCCCGCCAGATTGGCCGTCGCGGCGCTGCCCTTGTTGCGGTTGGCGTTATCGTAGAACTGCGCGACATTCCACTTGGTCGGGTCGGTCAGGTCGGCATCGTTATTGAAATGGAAGGACGTGTTGCCGCCGCCGTCATTGAAGTTGACGTTGATGGACGGTGCCGTGCGATCGATCCGGGTGCCTGTGAATTCCGAGTGATAGGTGCTGCTTTGGTAAGACAGGTCGCCGTCCAGCTTCAGGCGGTCGCCAAGGTTCCACTGGCCGTTCAGGGCATAAATCCGGGAATCGGTTGCCGAGGTGGTGTAGTCGCCGCTGTTGAAGCCATAGACGCTGCCGACTTGGCGGCTCTTGATGATGTTCGTTCCCGGGAAGGTCGTGATCGACCCCGCGGGGTTGCTGCCGAGATCCCCCCACCAGTCGACGAAGCTGAACAGCAGCTGGTTGAAGGACTTGTCGCGATAACCGTTGTACATCGATTCGAAGGTGTAGACCGCATCCCTGTTGGGTTTCCACTGCAGGGCGATATTCGCGGCAGGACGCTTTCGCTCTCCCTGGACGTCGCTCTGGAAAATGGCGTCGCGCGACAGGTAGTAAGGATAAGCCTTGCCGTTGAAATCCAGCGTCGAACCCGCTGCCGTCGGCAGACCGGTATTGGTCCCGGGCGTCCAGATACTGGTGTCGGTGATGCGCTGCAGGGGCGTGTAACCCGGGGGAAGTTCGGCGGCATTCGGGCTGGCAAACGGCACCATGGCGCCCGGCGTCACGCTTTCATTGCGGTATTTCGTCCTGGTCTCCGACAGATTGACCAGGGCACCGAATTCGCCGATGCCGGTTTCCCAGCGGTTGCTGTACATGGCGCTGAGCTGCGGGTTCGTCTTTTTCGCCGGGTCGAGATAGGTGCCACGCGCCGCAAGCGACACTTTCTGGCCCTTGAAATCGAAGGGCCGCAGCGACTTGACGTCGATCTGGCCTGCAATGCCGGTTTCCAGCTGGCTGGCGTCGCGCGTCTTGTAGACGTCGATCTGGCGCACCAGCGTCGAGGGAATGTCCTGGAGCGCGACCTGGGTGCCGGACGCGGTAAACATGTTGCGGCCGTTCCAGGTGGTTTCGACGTCGGGCAGGCCACGGATGGACAGGGTGCCGACTTCGCCGCCGGCGCGGTTGGTGACCTGGACCCCCGTCACGCGCTGCAGCGCTTCGACCACATTGTTATCGGGCAGCTTGCCGATGTCTTCGGCAACGACCGATTCCACGACCTGGTCGCTGGTGCGCTTGATCGCCAGGCTCTTGATCAGCGATGCCTTGACGCCGGTGACGACCACGGTCGGCGCATCGGTCAACGCATCGGCCGGCGCGGTCTGTTCGGCGGCCGCTTGCGCCCACACCGAAGCGCTGCTGAGCAGGCCAATACCGATCAGCGCAGTCACGGTGAGCTTCAAGGCCAAAGGACGTGCAGGTACTTGGGATTTCATATGTCTCCTGTCTTTTTTAGTTATGGAATGTTTTCTTCTGAAACCAGCATTGCTCTGAAAGCATGGTAGAGACGCTGCAATATTCAATCCAATGATTTTTTCTGGGTTTCCCATACCAGTTTCGATATGGGTTTTGGATGCCGTCGGCGCGTACACATACAAAAAACGGTATCGGGGTCGCGAGAATTTTGATTGGATTAGTCTCGCGTCAACTTCTAAGATGCCGCTAAGCATGTCAACAGCGCCATGCCGGATCCATTACAACCATAAGAAAGACTTGGGAGACAGGAAGTCCGCAATGCAAACCCAGACCCAGAAACTGTCCACCCTCGAAAAGGTGGGCTTCGGCGCAGGCGACATGGCGCTCAACGTAGTGATCTCGTCGATGATGCTGATCATCACCTTCTTCTATACCGACATCTACGGCCTGAAGACGACCGACCTGGCGCTGCTGTTCGTTGCCGTGAAGGTGGTCGGTGCCATCTCCGACCTGGTCGTGGGGCAGATGACCGACAGCTTCCTCACGCGCTGGGGCCGCTACCGGCCGTGGCTGCTGCTGCTGGCCGTGCCCTACGGCGTCTCGGTGTTCATGGTGTTCAGCACGCCGGACTGGTCTTACCACGCCAAGCTGGTCTGGGCGTATTCGACCTACATCCTGATGACCCTGATGACCTCGGGCGTGGGCGTGTCCTATATTTCGCTGCCCAGCGCCCTGACCGGCGACCCGCAGGAGCGCCTTTCCGCGAACGGCTACCGCCTGTTCCTGGCCAAGGTCGGCGCCTTCATGGTGACCATCGTGGTGCCGATCCTGGCCGAGCGCTGGGGCAACGGCAACCCGGCCGCCGGCTACCAGGCGGCGATGGCGCTGATGGCCGTGCTCGGCGCCGCGCTGTTCCTGTTCTGCTTCTTCACCACCACCGAACGCGTGGTGCACAAGGTGGCGCGCCAGCCGCTGGGCCAGCAGGTCAGGGTGCTGCTGCAGAACGACCAGTGGCTGGTCCTGTGCGGCGCCTGCGTGACCGGGACCATCGGCTATGTGATCCGCGGCTCGGTCGCCGTGTACTACGCCAAGTACTACCTGCACGGCGACACCGCCACCGTCTCGGCCTTCCTGTCGACCGGCGTCGCCGCGGCGATCCTGGCGATGGTGGTCTCCACCTGGACCACCAAGTTCTACTGCAAGGTGAAGCTGTTCCGCTATACCCAGCTGGTGGTGGCGCTGCTGTCGGTGATGATCTATTTCCTGGTCAAGCCGGGGGATACCGCTCTGGCCTTCGCGCTGTACTTCGCGCTGTCGCTGGTGGTCGACCTGCACGCGCCGGTGTTCTGGTCCGCGATTGCCGAGACCATCGACTACGGCCAGGTCAAGACCGGCAAGCGCGTCTCCGGTTTTGCCTTCGGCGGCATTTCGGTGGCGCAGAAGGCCGGCATGGCGGTGGCGGGCGGCATGGTCGGCATCCTGCTCAGCTATTTCGGCTACCAGCCCAACCAGGAGCAATCGGCGCTGGCGCTGCAGGGCATCGCGCTGATGCTGTCGGTAATTCCCGGCTTCTTCCACTTCCTGATGGGGGCGCTGATGTTCAAGTACCGGATCAGCGATGCCTACTACGGGACCGTGAAGGAAGACCTGCGCCTGGCCACGCACACCTGACCCTGGAAAGAATAAAAATGGATAACGTACTCAAACCCCTGATCGAACAACGCGCCGACCCGTACATCTACAGGCACACCGACGGCTGGTACTATTTCACCGCCTCGGTCCCGCAATACGACCGCATCGAGCTGCGGCGCGCCGCCACCATCGAAGGGTTGGCCGCGGCGCCCACGGTGAATGCCTGGGTCAAGCCGAACAGCGGCCCGTACAGCGAATTGATCTGGGCGCCCGAACTCCACTTCAATATGGGCGCCTGGTACGTCTACTTCGCCGCCGCGCCCAGCCGCGAGATCAAGGACAAGCTGTTCCAGCACCGCATGTACGCGATCCGCAATACCAGCCCGAATCCTTTGGAAGGCACCTGGGAGTTCATGGGCCAGGTGGACACCGGCATCGACACCTTCTGCCTCGACGCGACCACCTTCAACCACAAGGGCCAGCTGTACTACCTGTGGGCACAGAAGGACGTCGGGATCGAGGGCAACTCGAACCTCTACATCGCGAAGATGAAGACGCCGTGGCAGATCGAGGGCAAGCCGGTGCTGCTGTCGAAGCCGGAGTTTGACTGGGAAACCCGCGGCTTCTCGGTCAACGAAGGGCCCTCGGTGCTGCGCCGGCATGGCAAGATCTTCATCTCCTATTCGGCCAGCGCCACCGACGAAAATTACGCGATGGGCCTGCTGTACGCGGACGAGAACGCCGACCTGCTGGACCCCGCGTCCTGGACCAAGGCCACGGAGCCGGTGTTCCGCACCTGCCACGAGCACGGCATCTACGGGCCCGGCCACAACAGCTTCACCTATGCAGAGGATGGCGACACCGTCATGCTGGTCTATCACGCGCGCACCTACACCGAGATCGTCGGCGATCCGCTGTGGAATCCGGACCGCCACACCTTCGTGAAACCGCTGCGCTGGGACGGGAACGGCATGCCGCTGTTCGGTCGTCCCTCGACGCTGTGAGGCGAAGAATGTCCGAGACAAAAAGGAAGCTGCGGTCCGCAGCATCATGGTGCAGGATCGCGCTCCTTGCCGCCTCCGCAGTGTGCGCCGGCGCCCATGCCGACCAGGTCGGCGTCCACGATCCGGTCATGGCCAGGGAAGGCAACACCTACTACCTGTTCAGCACCGGCCCGGGCATCACCTTCTACAGCTCGGCCGACATGCTGAACTGGAAACCGGAAGGCCGCATCTTTGCCGGCCAGCCTGCCTGGGCCAGGCAGGCCGCGCCGACGTTCAACGACCATATCTGGGCACCCGACATCCAGTACCACAACGGCCGCTACCTGCTCTATTACTCGGTGTCCGGCTTCGGCAAGAACACCTCCGGCATCGGCGTGACGGCCAACGCCACGCTCGATCCGCGTTCGCCGAACTACCGCTGGGAAGACCAGGGCATGGTGCTGCAATCGGTGCCCGGCCGTGACCTGTGGAACGCGATCGACTCGAACGTGGCCGAGGACGAGAAGGGCACCGGCTGGATGACCTTCGGCTCGTTCTGGGGTGGGATCAAACTGGTCAGGCTAGCCCCCGGCTGGACCAGGATCGCCGAACCGCAGGAGTGGCACACCATCGCCCGCCGCGAGCGCCCGGCCTTCACGCCCGACGACAACGCCGGCCCGGCCGAGATCGAAGGCCCGTTCATCTTCAAGAAGAACGGCTGGTACTTCCTGTTCGTCTCCTTCGGCAAATGCTGCCAGGGCCCGAACAGCACCTACCACGTGGTGGTCGGGCGCGCCAGGAGCATCACCGGTCCCTATCTCGACCGCCAGGGCAGGGACATGGCGCAGGGCGGCGGCTCGCTCGTCATCGAAGGCGACAAGGACTGGAGGGCGCTGGGGCACAACAGTGCCTACACGCTCAAAGGCAAGGACTGGATGGTGCTGCATGCCTACGAGACGGCCGACAAGTACCGCCAGAAGCTGAAGGTGCTGGAGATGAAGTGGGACGGCGATGGCTGGCCGGTCGTCGATGCCGCGGACCTCAATCGCTACGTCAGCAAGCAACTCCCTTGACCCCAACCGGAGACCCCATGCTCAAGCACGCCCTGCCGGCCATCCTGCTGGCCGTATCCACGCTCGCGCACGCCGCCAACCCCATCACCACCCGCATCTTCACCGCCGACCCGGCCGCCCTGGTCGACAAGGGCCGTGTCTACCTCTATGTCGGCCACGACGAGGCGAAGGAGGGCGGCAAGGACTATCTGATGAACGAGTGGCGCGTCTATTCCAGCTGCGACATGAAGAACTGGACCGAGCACCCGGACCCGGTACCCTACACCATCTTCAAATGGGCCGGCCGCGACGCCTGGGCCAGCGACATCACCAAACGCAACGGCAAGTACTACCTGTACACCACCGTCGACCACAAGACCATCCCCGGCAAGGCGATCGGCGTGGCGGTGTCAAACAGCCCGGCCGGTCCCTTCGTCGACGCGCGCGGTTCGGCCCTGGTCACCAACGACATGACGCATGAAACCCCGATCGCCTGGGACGACATCGACCCCGCCGTCTTCATCGACGACGACGGCCAGGCTTACCTGTACTGGGGGAACACGGTGATGAAGTACGCCAGGCTCAAGGCCAACATGATCGAGCTGGATGGCCCGATCCACACGGTGGGCCTGGAAGCCTTCACCGAGGCGTCCTACCTGCACAAGCACGACGGCAAGTACTACCTCTCGTATTCGCGCAAGTTCCCGGAAGAGACGGTCTACATGAGCGGCCCGAGCGCCACCGGCCCGTGGTCCTTCGGCGGGGTCATCATGGCGCAGAACAGCAACGTCAAGACCATCCACCACGCGATCGTCGATTTCAACGGCAAGTCCTAC
>Ga0308160_10002509_pt1 | contig 22063 bp, 25 predicted proteins | sample PhyFR1_FD_201036 | JGI IMG/M metagenome (GOLD analysis project Ga0308160, IMG submission 201036) | Phyllosphere microbial communities from UC Gill Tract Community Farm, Albany, California, United States - DLSLF.R1 | ecosystem: Host-associated > Plants > Phyllosphere > Unclassified | place: USA...
GTATCAGAGTTCATCAGTTTCCTAGTAAGCTAGAGTTTATTGGTCAACATGGCATGCAGAGCGAAAGCTAAGCTGGTGATGCCGAAGTCGTCTGAAGCGGCAGATAAAGTCGGGACAGATAAAAGGAAGACCATCAACGGTGAAGATATTCTATATGCCATGACGGCTCTAGGTTTCGACAACTACCAGGAAGCGGGCAGGGTTTATCTGGCGAAATACCGAAATGTGAGCTTTTCTCTCTGTGGTCACTTGGATATATCGATTGCTCCCGCTAATATCCCTCGCGCTCTTCGATCTTGTAGTATGTCAACGAACACCCTCACCGTCCCTCACATCACGAACGTACCGTACCACCTTCAGCTCGGACGTCAAATCGCAATAGCCCGTTGCTAAATGTGCCAGCTACCGATGATCTCCTAGACCCGTCGAGCTATCTCAACCAATCTCCTGAGGAAGGGTTTTCCGGCAGTTTCAATGCATTCGTGAACGATGATGATGATGACGGGCTTGGAGATGGGAACGAAGATGAGGAAGACATCGAAGATGGAGGAGAGGAAGGAGATCTTGAGGGGCAAAGTCGAGGCAAGAAGGCAACGGGAACAAAGAAAGCTGCAACAGGGAAAAGAAAGGCAGGCGCGGCCGGAGCGGGTCCGCCTGGAAAGAAGGCGAGAACGAAGGGCAGCGCTGCTGGGGGAGCAGCAACTGCAGGAAAGAAAGGCAGCAAGAAGTGAACGACGGTCTCCGAACCTTGTAGCATGAACATCCGGCAATCAGCATCAGAGCATACCCCGACCGCCAGTAGAGACAATGATTTCAGACTTGCTGCCGACAACAGTTCCTGACTCAGGATATAGAGCTTATATATTTCAGACTTTTGCTTGCCATTGGTCATTTGGTTCGATAGCAGTACCATATCAGTCAGACCAAGACCTCGCAGGCAAGATCCATCCGGCAGAGGTTGCTGGTCATCTTGAGTACATATCGACGACAGTTTCTACCTCCATCGCCAACACTAGAGTACAATCAATCGTGTGCGTGATCAAGTACACTTCAACGGCAGCCCAGTACAATCTTCTGTGCGACCGCCGCATGTCGATACATCCGGAGTTCCTGACCGCGTGTTAGACCCTTGTCGCCATAGACGAGTTGTCGAGGGTCTGCCGCCTCGACCCTGTTTATCGTCATACGCAGCTGAGCTGTTCTCCTGCCGATGCCAACCTCTACATTGAACCACTGTGCGCTGTCGTTGCTGCTTTCAGACGCCACTACGAATGGCACACGGGATGAGCTGCCAGATCGACGCAAACACGAAGCCTATAATCACTGACTTTGGTCTGGAATCTTCTGATTAAAGCCTGATACCAAAGGTACCTCGTCGTGACCTGCGCCTGCGCGGTTCTCAACCGCTTGTTAGCGGTCGAATCGATTCCCATCACAACAGCCATGCTTGGCTTACCTTTGACTGATCCTGGAGCGTTTGTTGCAGATACTCCCACATGTTTATGCACCACCGCAGAGTAGTACGGTCTGCGGCAAAATCAATGATGTCGCTCCATTTATGGCCCGGCAGTCGGTTACCTCCGTTCGAGAGATGCTCGACCACCAACATTCTCAGTTCCGAAGGTAGCGTCTCTTCTCCATCTGTTTCATTGGGGCCCAGTAGTATCCTCGCTATGCCCATCGATTCCCGTATGGCTGCGCTTTCCAACTTCCCTTGTTCCTCCCTCTCCACCATCAAGGCGGTGGTTGCGAGGTATAATACTTTCGCAACGTCTCCGTCGACACAGTGTCCTAGTGCCTCTTCGAACCATCCCGGCCTTGTCGGCACCAGCTTCATCTCATCAAAGTCACTTCGCACCCTGTCATATACCTCGCGGGTCCGAGCGACGTCTAGAACACGTTCAGGCGTGACAGACATCATCACTTTTGTCAGACCACAATTGTATTCGCCAATAGCCACGTTTAGTCGGATGAAAGTATCCCAGTCGAGATCTGCTTCGTGAAACCCGAGTTTCGAAACAGCTGTGCAACGCTTATTGTCGGCAATAAAGTCCGCAAGAGCGGCACCTCCTACCGGGCCTATACGCCGACTCTGCAACTCGAGCTCCTCCAGCTGACCAGGACTGAATTCACTCGAGCCCTTTGGGTGAAGTCCGTCGAGAAGTTCCACGAGCGCATCATCCGTGATAGGGTTCCCGTTCAAATTGAGTTCCCGCAAGTTCGAATTGGCTATTGCTTGGCCAAATGTCTTCATATGGGTGCCTTCCTGTGAGACGAGTGAAAGTCGGCTCGGAGATTCGTTCCATTCGATGCGAGGAACATACATGCAAGACATTCGCGGCAAGGTTCAACATGGTTGTAGTGAGGTTCCCGTCAAGATATGCGGCGATTTCAGGAAGGCATTCGTTCGAGAGTCTATTCCGGTTGATCGAGATACTGGACAGCCCGGCAGGACGCCCGGAGGACGAAGAGCTGGCCATCGCTTCTTCCCGCCATATATTGCTGATTCGTTTCAGCCCGTCAAATAAGTGGGCTCCACCGACCGGTCCGAGCAAGTTGTGACCGAGTTCAAGCTTCAAGGTTTCCTTCTCCATCCGATCAAGAACCTTTTCCGCTGTAAAGGTGGACGTACATGTTGAAGATTTGTGCTTGTGCGTACATCTTCAACTCAATATCACTGCGTACCTCCTTGAATATGATGTAGGCCTGCTTCTGCCCAATTAAGCGCTGACCGATCCGATTGCACAAGATGATCAGACTCAATCATCGGCAAGTACGCCCGGTCGGTTTCGTCAACGTTGGACTGCATGTTGTCGGGTCAACAAGCCAGGGGTCGAGAAGCTCCGCTGGGTCCGATGAGTGGGAGCTATGGTACACTTGAATCGGTTATGAAGTGTCACGAAAAGAGTGCCAAACGCTCAGCATTGAGCTCATTTCACAGTAGTTCAATAGTGGGCATACAGTGCAGGCTAGAACGGTCGAGCTTTGCTAAATGCTCCCGGCGTTCCCGACGTCAGTAGATTCGTCATTGCGCTCATCGCTCGATCGTCAAAATGTCGTTTCAATCGTCAAGCTGCATTGGGATGTCGCAGCTGGTGTGCGCCAGGGCTCTAGCAGCTACAAAGGAATCCAACTCGTTTTCGTCTAATCTACTACGTTTCTGGTCAATCATTTCCTGCTTCCTGCTCCCTTTCGTCTCTTCAGCACGTCCCGTTTAAAGCTCATCGTGGCTGCCGTACGACTCTTGTCCGCCAGCACCGCCCGCGGCACCGTAAAGACCGGCGATGATGGGCTGAGCGATGGCTTGGAACTCAGAGAGCTGGTCCTCAAAGTCTTCGGCGGAAGCCTCCTGACCGTTGCTCTCCATCCACTCCTTCTTCTCGGCGATAGCGTCGAGGATGGTTTGCTTGTCATCCGAAGACAACTTGCCACCGGCACCCTCAGAGTCCTTGATAGTGCTCTCCATCGAGAAGATGGTGTTCTGGAGGCTGTTCAAGGCCTCGACCTTCTTTCGGATGGCTGCGTCCTCATCAGCAAACTCTTCGGCTTCCCTGACCATTCGCTCGATGTCATCGGTGCTCAATCGGCCCTTCTCGCTACACGGTGAAACGGTTGCATTGGTCAGCGCAAGCCCCGTCAATCGAGGTCGTCATCGTTGACTTACTTGGTGATAACGATGGACTCGCTCTTTCCGGTACCCTTGTCGATGGCAGAAACGGTCAAGATACCGTTGGCTATCGATCACAAAATGGCGGATCAGTCAACCCGGACATGGATTCAATCATGGCTCTTCGCATTCGGACTCACCGTCAATCTCGAACGTGACCTCGATCTGGGGCTGCCCACGAGGAGCGGGAGGAATGTTGGTCAAGTCAAACTTGCCGAGCTGGTTGTTGTCCTTGGTCATCGATCGTTCACCCTCGTAAACCTGGATGGAAACGGTCGGCTGGTTGTCGACGGCAGTGGAGAAGATCTGAGACTTCTTGGTGGGCACCACGGTGTTCCTGGGGCTGTAGGATCAAGTCGAGACACATGAAACGAATCAGCGCATTGTCTCTTTCTGAACGCTCGCCGCAACTCGACTTACATCAACTTGGTCATGACACCTCCGGTGGTCTCGATACCCATGGTCAAGGGGCAGACATCGATCAACAAAATGTCCGAGCTGGCCTCCTCTCCGCTCAAGATACCACCCTGGACGGCAGCACCGTAAGCGACGGCCTCGTCAGGGTTGATACCCTTGGAAGGCTCCTTTCCGTTGAAGAAGTCCTTGAGGAGCTGCTGAACCTTGGGAATACGGGTGGAACCTCCGACCAAGACGATCTGTACAAGAGGTCGCGTTAGTACAGGCGAGGGGCGATCCAGCCGGTGCTACAACTCACGTCGTCGATCTGATCCTTCCTGACACCGGCATCCTTCAAGACCTGCTCGACGGGCTTCATAGTCTTCCTGAAAAGGTCGATGTTGAGCTCCTCGAACTTGGCTCGAGTAAGGGTCTATCACACCAAAGGAAGACGAATCTGCGTCAGCTAATCTGAACCAGGATCTATATTGCAGCTCAAGCTACATACCTCGGCAAAGTCGTTTCCGTTCTCAAATGCCTCGATTTCGACCTTGACGCTCTGTTGGTTGGACAAGGTCCTCTTGGCCTTCTCGACCTCCCTCTTCAGTTTACCCATAGCTCGCTTGTTCTTGGAGACATCGGTTCCAGACTTTCGCTTGTATTCCTTGACGAAGTAGTCGATGACTCGGTTGTCGAAGTCTTCTCCTCCCAAATGAGTGTCACCGGCGGTCGCGAGAACCTCGAAAACGCCCTCTTCGATGGAAAGAAGGGAGACGTCGAAAGTACCACCACCGAGATCGTAGACAATGATCTGAGACTCGGACTTGCCGGTTCGGTCAAGACCGTAGGCTAAGGTGGACGGATATTGCGTCAGCCTGAGAATCTTTGACATGTCGACATTGACTAAACTCACCAATGGCAGCGGCGGTAGGTTCGTTGACAATCCTCAAAACGGTCAAACCGGCGATCGTACCGGCATCCTTAGTAGCCTGCCTTTGAGCGTCGTTGAAGTCTAAAGAACAAACGAGGATCGGTCAAATTAGCCCTTTGCTCATCCTTTTGTTAGCTTATCAGACCAACAACTTACATGCGGGAACGGTAACGACGGCGTGAGTAACCTTGGTTCCAAGGTAAGCCTCGGCAGTCTCCTTCATCTTGATCAAAACCATGGCGGAGATCTCCTCAGGAGTCTAAGCGAGGAAAGCGATTGAGCGAAGGATCAGCCAACTGGCCTTCTGTGTACTGACGCAAAGCACAATCTATAGCAGCAACTTACAAACTCCTTGAATTCATCCCTGTGCTTGACCTTGATGATAGGCTTTCCCTCACGGCTGACGATCTTGAAAGGCCTGCAAACGATCGCATAGACGAAGACACGTCACGCGGCATCAGCGACCTCATTCCGCGGAACCACACTCCAATTGAATCGGGCGAACTCACCAGTGCTTGATATCCTTCTGGACATCCGAGTCGACAAAGTTCCTACCGATCAATCGCTTGGCGTCGAAAACGGTGTTCTCGGGGTTAGAGGGTCCTTGGTTCTTGGCGGCGTCTCCGATCAATCGTTCGTCGGGGGTGAATCCGACCCATGAAGGGGTGATACGGTTTCCTTGGTCGTTAGCGATGATCTCTACTTTTCCTCCACGTTGAACACTATTGAAAGTACCAAGGTCGACAAAGAGGCAAAAGAAGGAGTCCGACGTATCCTGGAAATCAGCAAAACAGGCCCGAGCAAAAGAAGGGGAGCATCATTCGCCAAACTCACGCGACACATGAGTAGGTAGTACCCAAATCAATACCTATCACGGTTCCAAAGTCATTGTCCTTCTCCTGCACCTCGGCCTTGGCGCCAACGGGCATAAAGGTGAAGACGGCGAGGACGACGAAAGCGACGAGCGCGATCGAGGTCATCGCTCGTCTTACGACGGATTGCGATGATGTGCTCTTCATGCTTGACGACCAGATCCTCTTTCTTTTCAGATGGTCCTGTTCGTGCTTTTAGTTGCGGTGGGTGTCGTTTTCTTCCTGATATCCCTCTTGCGTGAGATTGTCGAGGACTTTTTGAGGCGCTGAAAGGGTAAAGTGGCGAACTTGTGGCGAGCGTGAGATGATCTGGAATGATCGATATCGATATATACAAAGGGGGAGCTCAGAGGCACCACCCTCCCTCGCTGCCACGTCGACACGAAGTTTCGAGATCGGCCCGTCCCAGCAACGCGAAGGCGCTTGCGACCGCCATACACGTCGCCTCTCGGTCGCGTCCTTACCGCGTGCCTCGTCATCACCGGAAGCTTCTAGAGAAAAACCTCGACCGCAGGTCACACACAGCTTGTTCCATCGAACTCCACGTCAAACGGTCAAAATCACAGAGGAGCTACGTGGTATGAAGGTCCAAGTCGTGGAGGTTCGTTGCACGGGTCATACGATCAGTCGATGCATTATACTATGGATACATTGGTGTCATATATATTAAGAACTGGTATGACAGACTGTAGCTGGGCAAACTCTATCGCGGCGCGCCCCTTGGTTTCTCGTCTCAGCGCTTCATCTCGGCTGCCTTTTTCTTCTTGTTCAATCCTCCAAAGTCTTCCCGCACAACCAACCACATGGCGGTGACTCCGACAACATCCTTGATATTCTCTTCTGTCAGGACGATCTCGTCCCCGAGTACCGGCAAGCCTGTCGACGTCGATTGTTGCGCCGAGACAGCGCTGCCGCTTGAATGAAGAGCGAAGAAATGTTGTTGACTGTTCTGATGCTGAGGCGCCCTGAACATGCCCGTCGAGATCGGTAGTCGATCGTTGGACACCTTGACCTGAGCGATCACTCTAGGATGATGAGGCGCTGGATACAGTGTAGCGACCACTACCCCATCCGCCGCTTCTCGCCTCTTCCGCTTCCCTCTTTTACCCTCGGCCGGGTCCACAGTATCCTCATCCTTCCGCCTAGGGATGTACACCCGACAAACCCAAGGAGTCTCGGAATCTTCTGGGTCGGATTCTTCGCCATCGTCATGATGAGATAGCCGGGACGATCCCCTGAGACTTGGTACAGGCGATGATGCACGAGAGGTTGAGAGTCGATCTTCCAACCGAGCCCGTTCAACCAACGAATGCCTGACAGTCTGACCGTTTCGTGGTGGTGATGTCGACAATGTTCCCCCTTGCACTGGGTGGTGTGGTCGGCTCGTCTCGGGGTTTCGATTGACATGGTGATGATCATCCGAGGTCGAGATCATGCTCGCCGGTCGAGAACTCTCGGCCGAAGGCACTTCCAACGTATCCCCATAGCCTGAGCTTTGAATCGAGTTTGATCGGATTGGGGGTGCAACACGCAAGACTGATGAGCGTCTTGATCGATCCGTATGACTGAGCCGACCGGATTTGCCCTTTCTCCGTGACCACTCGAACACCACCTCATCGTCGTGCGGAGCGCCCGCAGCGTGTGGTTTATCAGGATGCGCGAATCTCGTCACCCAAGGTGTCACGAGTGAGGCTTCTTGCCCGCCCTTCTCCGCTGCCCATTTCTTGATCGTCCAGGTGTAGCCCATCGGTCGATGGAAACTTCCTTCTCCGAGACTAGCATCCTGTGCATTCGAGATGGAAGGGTACAGTCCAAAAGTAGCTGCTGCATGGGTCTGAGTTGGAACTCCTGGTGTTCCGTTTGTTGCGTGCCGAACTTCTTGCGCGTGGAAGACGCCTCCTCGTGTCGAAGTCGGTGAGAGGGGAGATAGCAGCCTCTCCGCAGAAGTAGCAACAAACGAAGTCCGCGCCGGACTGACCATCCCGCTCGACCCGGTCACATCCTTTGATCCGGAGTCAATCGTCGCATCTTTTTTCTTGAACAAGCGACCGAAAAATTGCTTCGTCTTGCCGCCCGAGGCCCCAGTTTGTAGCTCTTGGTGCTGCTCCAGTCTGGCAGACAAGCTTAGGGGCGCGTCCTCGTGTCTTGTAGGTGAGACCTTGATTGTCCCATCGTTCATGGCAGTGACAGTGCTGCAGGGAGACGACTTGTCCTCGATCTCCGGGTGCCCTCCATCGCTTCGTGATGCTTGAGGAGTCAGATGAGGTAGAGGGCTATGCAGCGCGTACGGATGCCAAACTTCAGCCGGCTCCAGTGATCCAACTGCGTGTATGTCAACTGCGCGTTTCAGGAACTAGAAGTAATAATGCATCAATGAGCTCTCGTTGATTTCCTACCTTCAAGACATCACTGCCGCTTTAACGCTTACCTTGGCGACCTTTTCGTCTGTACCCGCGTCAGTCACCGTAGTCGTCATCACATTGTGCACACTCAAATTGTACATCGGTACGATTCGCTTTCCCTTCCGATTCGTCCTCATCCCGCTCCCATTTGTCGTCACGCTGATCCCACTGATGCCCGATATATTGGAGTTCACTGTATCGACAGAAGCGACCGATGACGCTCGAGACAATCGTCTATTCCGCTTCTGCTTCTCACTGTCCGACGAGGATGAAGGGCTCGCTGTCCGGATGCCTCTCGATGCTTCCGGGTTAAATCCGACCGACTGTTCTTCCCTACCAGCTCGATCAGTACTCATTCCTCTTCGAATAGATCCTGGTCGGCTGTGCGCCTTGGGCTCAGTGATTGTGATGCTCGTCTTCCTCCCCGACGGGCTATCCATTGGGACCCCCGGTGTATTAGGGGGACTATGCCCTGGAGTCGAATAGATCGAACCTTGACGGACGAGATCCCGCTGTAAGCCTCCCGTTGGATTGTTCAGGATCGATGTCGACGGCACATCGAGTGGGAGAGCCAAAGATTCGATCCCTGTCGCGGTAGAAGATACGGAAGTGCTCTACCCAAATCAACGACAAAGAATCAGCTCCCACATCGCAAAGAGCCGAATCGGGTTCCAAGATGAAGCTCACTCGGCTCTTGCTTCTCTTCTTCTCACGTTCCACGTCAAGAACGAGCTGTATTTGTAAATTCAAAAGCTTCTTGGGGCCACTGGTAGGCGGTGGTCGCACAATGACGAATGTCTGCGAGGATTGTCATCAAAGCGTTAGGATATATGATTTTTGGCGTCACTGATTACAGCTACCTGATTACGGACACTCACCTCGTTGACGCCCCGTTTCTTCTTCTTCCTCTTTTCTACCTCATCTGCCTCACCACCCTTGCTTCCCGTAGCCTTTGTTTCCGACTGCACATCTTCTTTTATGAAATTCCTCACCGTTGCTGTACTTGGGGTTGAATCTGCACCTCCTGTCTCTCCCGTCATGGGGATCTTAGAGGAGGAAGCCAACGTGACCGTCTGATCGCTCGGGCTGAAAAGGTCGGGTTCGGGACACAACCTTGCATCCAGATGTGCTGGAAACAGGAGAGGTGGAGATAGAGGCACCACTGTTGCTGAAGGAGAAGCTTCAGGTAAGGTGGCCGAGCCGAGTGCCTTTGGGGTCAAGTCCCTGCTGAATCTCGTTGATTGCGAATCCTCTCCACCTGTTCGCTCTCTCACAGGCGTACTCGTTTGAGAGCCAGCTCTGAGACTGCTGGCGTTGGCATGACTTGGAGTCTCGGGTGGAGAGAGGGCAGTGTTGATGGTCTGCTGTAGACGGGTGAGAAATGCGGTTGCCATTGTCGCTTCACCTTTTTCGTCGCGGGGCAGTGGTATGCCACACGAGCGAGAAATTGGACGCCTTGCAGAGTGATTGTTTGTTTATCCGCTCTCCAGCTTTGCTTGCGCTATGTGTTTATGTCGTTCCGATTCTGGTATTCAAGAGATAGTGACTGGTTCGTCGCTTGCGAGATCTTGTCTCCCCTTGAATCAAAGGGAATAAGGGATTGCTGTAGAGCTGCTGATCTCTTTTTGATTACTCTGATTTATCGCTTCGCTTGATCTTATTCGGAACCGTAATGTCAAATGACTAAGACGCGCAAGGGGTTCGGCAAGGTCGGCACGTGTTCAAGGGGTTGAGGGCGAGTGGCATATTCCCCTGAGGAGTCAAATTCAAGACAAAGGTCGGAGTCGTATGATGTATCAACAGAGAGTTATCCTGTCCTCTGGCGAGATTGGTAGTTGTTGATATGTGGGATGGTATAGCCCAACGAGTTTGCCAAGATAGTCGTTCGATGAATTTCACGCGGACGCGGATTCAAATCGCAAAGACCAAGAGATGCCCGAACGAGATCTGATGACCGAAGCAGAGAAGATGGATCCGCTCGTACGAGTATTTATTTATCGGGTTTCAGCTTGTCAAGTTCAAGTCCAGAGAGTCATTGTATTAACTCGCGTTCATTCTCGATGTGAGGCCTAGAGGCATATATTCCTACTGCGTCTTTGTAAACGAACACTTTCGACGCGGACGAGATGACGAGTAAGGGGTTCGGCCATGGTATGCCCGCCGCAGGCCGCCGACGGGCACAGGCTTTTTTTGTTTATCTTGTAAACAGATCGGTAAGCGTGAAAAGCGGGCGTCCCGGCGGACTATAGAAAAAATACAGGAGATCCCCTGGAACCAGGAAGGTGGTACGGTTGTCTTGGTCGCCGGAGATCCGGGACACTCGCCGCTAATTCCTGCCTAGGTCTGCGACCTGTCGATCATCCCAGATTTCTGAACACGAAAGATCGCTCTATGAGCGACGAAAGCGACACGTCATCCCATTTCGGCTCAATGACATGTCCTTCAGAAAGCAGCGGAAACCTTTGGGAAAGGGTCAAAAACCAACTTGGGTGGGGTCAGCGGGCCCGTCTCACGTGCATCGCGTTCAGACCGTCTGCGACCTCAGATTTTCGCTGTCGATCGTGCCTTGCGATTGAGAACCGGCCCAAGACGTAAGCGCTACGGCACATTATCGCAGCTGTGTTGTAGCTGCCTGCTTCCGCGCTTGTGGCTCGCGCCCCGATCATTCTTTCAGCGTGAAGAATTTGCATGCTGTCTGGAATGTTCGCTTAACGTCCGGTAATACATGGCATGGTCCAGCCGTATGATCTTCATACGAGGACAACCGTATGTCCATCAACAACAACGCTTGAGTTCCGCTCAAACACCTGCAGTCCCTCCATGGCCAGGAAGCCTGGCCGGGCTCCATCAATTCCCGGACCCGGAATTTTGAGGGATCGACGTCGGCCTCCGAGATTGGTGTTGCCCCTTGGAACGGATGTAATATGATACGCGGGCGAGATCGCCTCGGGAGGCATCTTCGACGATGGTTGATTAATAAGCTGCTGATGGATCATTCTCATCCATGCTGCCGCGGGAGGGATCGGATCATCAATCTTCGTCATCTTCCTCATCGATCAAGCTCATCCCGACCGTCCCCTTGCCCAGCTTGGGCGCCTTCTTCGATATTGTGTGTTTCGCGCCGGTCGCCGCTGCTTTTCTTTTCCTTTGTACGGCCGAATCGACATACGCTTCACTCTTGAAGTACTCGAAGGCTTTCGCATCGCCTGCGTCCTTATTCAACCGATATTGTTCGCGAGCGTTCCTCTGAATATGTTGCTCGGCAACTGAAGCTTTCGATTCTTGGACTACTTGTCGTCGGATGCCGGGAAAATCTGGGACAGACGGTAATCACAGACTTAGTCCCAGCTACGAAATTGCCGACGAGCGAACATACCTAGATTCAGAAAGTCCAACATCCTATCCTCATCCTTTTGCACGCTATATGTTGGCTATGCAGAATCCGGCTGTTAATTCCAGGTCATGCCTCTATCGTATCGCTGGCCTTGGCTCACCAGCACGCCCTCTTGCGTTTCTTCGATGTCTATGCCTGTGTCGTCGCCACCCTCGTAATCGATCTCGGTCGGTCTGACTCTCATCTGGGCCACGTCAATTCCTTGTGAATCCGATTCTTTGCCAAGGACAGTGTTGAGCTTTTGTAAGACTTCATCTTCAGCATTGGCTAGACGGGAGACCTGCATACGGATAGACCCTTTGTCAGTGATCGCCTAAGAGGGTTTCTGCAAGGGAGCGACGACTGACTCTGTCTGTCACCGTTCCGCCTTTAGTATACTTGAAGAGATTCTCGACGCCCCAGAGATCACCCTTCGTCCCTTCGTGCCCCTTGTGAAGACGCGCTTCTGCAGTTCCTTCGTATCTGTTGGTCAAGTCAGGCAAAATTATCAGCGTCGGGCTGTCATGATTGAATGATGATCAACTCACAGGGTTCTTGCAGCTGAGCGTTTGTTCACTGGAAAGGCATCATTCAGCTCTCTATATTCCCAAAGCCTTGCGCCGCAACTCACACTGTCGCTCATACATGTTTTCCTCCAGCGTCCCGGTGGCAATCAATCGATAGACGTTTCTGGAAATGACGGCGGCTAGAATCAATTTCCGCCCGAGAGAGTATTTCACCAGCCTGGTGTACTCACACGTCGCGCTTCTGACCCATTCGAAACGCTCGATCCATGGCTTGAAGATCATTTGCTGGGTCTGTGATACGGGGTAGAGGATGAGATCAAACGGACGTGTTAATTCGTCTAGAACGTACTCCAGGAAGGATCAAAGATAACGACTTTGTTCGCCTTTCAAGATGGGTATCAACTCTCGTTAGTAATTGATAAGCGCAAATCGCCAACCTCATCGGCTCACAGCGGTGAGATTCAAGCCGACTCCGCCAGCCAAAGTGCCTGCACAAGATGTGCGCTTAGTGTACCTCAACGGACCAACTGACTGCTCGTCTACGTACTGATCAAGAACACAAAGGCTTCGCCACTCTGGAATGAGTCAACACTGGATTGTCGTTCCGCGGTACTGTTGCCCCCGTGGAGCATCTCGTAGCTGAATCCTGCGTCGCGAGGATCAGACCAGCAGGAAACGCAGGAGCACAATAGACTGACCTCCAACATTCAGCCAGAACTCAAGCATCTTGAGCAGTCGAACGGAGTTGCTGAATACCAATACTGGAGGCGAAAAACAACAGGTCTTGAGATCAGATCCTGCGCGCGTGAGCAGCAAGACTCAGGCAACTTACCTTTGTTGAACGCATCCGGCTCGGCCCGCCAGCTTAAAAGCAATTGTTCGAGCACCTGGGCGAAATTCAATGAGAGCCTGCAGAACCACAATTTACTGGAATGCTCACTAGCCATTTCCCGCTCAGGTTCTTGTCCCTAAACCAAACATATACAGAATCAGTACGGTGAGTAACTGTCACCTTCTCGCAGATAAACTCACATCGCTGCTTGGGACGCTTTGAGATTGCGGTAATGCACATCGACGTCACCTAAGGAATCTCCATCCTCGGCTATCTCATGAGGTTCGGGAAACTGGTGATACCACTCAATCGAACGCCTTGACAGTATTGCAAGTTCGACTCACGCATTGATAAAGCAACTCCTTGCTTATCCTCAGCTGCAAGCGGAAACAGTCAGCAGTCGCACCCTTGCTGCATTGTCCCCTGATCCTTACCTGTTCGGGTTTATCGTCTCGATCTGCAACGAGGAGATTGAATACAGCGTGCCTGGCAGAGAATCCGCCATAACTCACATGGGTAGATAAGACCGACATGCTGGGTAATATCGCGCCAAGATCAGTCGTATGCGCTCGCACTCTAAGGTTGGGCCAGAACCACTCACACTGGCGACTTTTCGAAACGACGTCAAGCTGCAATGGTATTTTAATACACGCGCCAGATCTCAGAAATCTGGTTCACTTACTACTTCAGGACCATTCCTTTCCAGTTTGCATCGTCTGGCGATGGCATGTAGCAGCATTGACCGAGTCTGTTAAGTATGCCAATGAGTCGCCATGCCGAACATATTGATACTCAATTGACCTACTTGACCCCATGTTGAGGGCATTTCTTGTGCCTGTCCAAAAAGTGACGTACGTCTTCCGGCAGCAAATCGAATATATCAGCTTCTCTACCCGCCTGTCAATAGTCACGCCTAAATTGACCTTCGGTCTTTGTGAGGCGAGTGTATACAAGTTCTTGAACCGGAGTCAATGGGCAGAATATGACTTGATCTTCCTTGTCCGGAAGCTGGTTTGACGAGCCGGCATGTATCAGTGGCATACGAGTGAAACTAGCGCGGCGCTGTTCAGGCTTACCTCTTGGACAACGCTAGCCTTTGTGCGCCGAATGAAGACAGTGGGTAGGATGCGATCCTTGACCAGCTCCATCACCACCTGTGCGAGCGAAGCCGCTATCAGCCTCGCTCTCTGTACCCATCAAACCTGTTTCAGCGTCTGACCTGCTTCTGAGCCAATTGCTTCACTGATGCATTGTAATCCAGACCAGCTTTCAAGGGCCGACCGATCGTCTCGTCCCATTGGCTGTGAGTGCCGAAGCTTCCTGGCGACACAAAGTCTAGTACGGACCACATTTCGCTGTATCGATTCTGAATCAGGGTACCTGCATCACAGCGCTCAGCCATTTTCGTCTGAATGATTCGTTAAGACACAAGGCGGAATCACTTACCGGTAAGAGCGAAATAACTCCCTGCTCTGATATTCTTCATGGCGATGGTCTTTTGTGCATTGGGCGTCTTGATCACGTGAGCCTCATCTACAACCATGACACTGCAAAGTGAAGCGACATGATGGTGCGCGATCAGCAGCGAAATCCCCTTGGACAGATGCAGAACCAGACTGACCTGAAATACATGTCACTCAGTACCTCGATGTCACGAACGACGATTGAATGGGATATGATCACTTGAAATCAAGGGATGGTCAGCCAATCAAGGAGTGATCTCAGAAAAGACACAAATTCACAGATGTCTAGGAAACCTTGTTGGTACTTTCGGTAGGCTTCTTGTCGTTCGCTTCTGTTGCCTTCTGCGCTAGCGACCGAAAAGTAGCCCCACTGTCCAATAATCAAACGCATAAGCTGCATATTGCATTGGATCGATCACAGGAAATTACTCACGGTCTCCAGCTCTCGAGACCACTGCAAACCCGACGCAGATCTCGAGTGAGCAAAATGTACAAACCTGCCGACGGAAATTCCAATCTCACATTGTCTACCAGAGACGTTGGGCAAACAATCAAAGCTGTAGGTCCAAACAGCAGCGGGCCGATCGAGGCTTGCTTTGACAATCTAGCTCGCACTTGATCTTTCCGCGAGTGATATTGATCGACGTCCTGCTTGGTTCCTGTCTTTTTCATAATCGCAGCTAGCTGCGGTGTCACGAGCAATCTTTTAAGATCAATTCATAGCACATCCGTTCGTGTCATACGACTCACGAAGGCCGTCACCTGGATGGTTTTCCCTAGACCCATATCGTCCCCCAAAATCCCCCCTTTGAGCGGATAGTCCCATACTTCAGGTATTTTCAATCCTTTGTACCGATCATAGAGAAACTGTACTCCGAGCCTTTGGTATCTTCGCAAGAACCTAGATATCGCAATTGGGATGACGATCTCTGGTCGTTCGGGGTCCAGCACGTAAGGACGCTTGTGCTGTCGGATAGCGGAACAGCGAAAATCCGGTTTCATGCCCACAGCTTTTGCCTCGTCCTGTTTTCAGCGCAACAAGGGTTCAGCAGGAGCCTTGGTCACTAGGTCGTACACATCCATTACCTGAACTCACATACGCCGCCTGATCGTCTTCCTTTCTCACTCGGTCTTTCCCCCTCGAACTAGCTATGAAAGCCTTCATTCTCATGCCGGACCCAATCGCTGCAGTGAAAGCAACGGGGGCGGCCGGACCCTCATCGTCGTCTGACTGGCCAGGAGCCAACATATGGTGGTTCCTTCCTCGTCTCTCTCCCATAGTGCCACGGATGTCATGCCAGACGATAGTAGCTGGAGTATCATCTAAGGGTTTCCTCTTTTGGGCCGGCGCAACTGAACCACTAGAGGAATTCAGGACATTCTCCACCTTATCTACCCCGCTTGAAGGCTTATGGGATGATGATGCGGAAGGGACGATGAAGGGTTTGATATCCTCATCTTCCTCGTCCTCGGTGGTATCGTCATCGTGAAGAGGACCTTCTTGCTTAACAATCGTCATAGGTAGCTGTGGGTCTGATGGTCCCGCAGGGAGTGGCTCAAACTCGCCTTCCGAAGCGGTCAAGTCGTCATCTACGACATTGTTTTCCGCCTCCGGTATCGGATCGTCTTCTACCGCCACCTTGAAAGCTAGACGGCCGTTCTGAATGGTCTTTGGCCTTTGTTTACCGTCAGCCTTTTCCCGCTTCGTCGAGAGTTCGAGATCTTGCGAAGAATCGAGGAATTTGAGCAGGACATTTTCAGAAGTACTCGGCTTCCTGCGGTCTGTAAACAATCGAAAGAGATTTCAGTCAAGCGGACGGACTTGTGCAGCTCGGTCGAGGCTGACCTTCGCGCAACTCCAGGCCTTTGTCTGATATCCGCTTCTTCGGCTGAGCCTTGATATCCGTCAACTTCGTTGGTGCAGCAGCGGTTGTAGAGCTTCCAGCTCGAGGACGAGGTTGAAACTCCCGTTCGCTAGATTCTTCTTCGCTCGAGGCTTGACGGCTCGATTTCATGTTTTCCAATTTTGCTTGTCGAAATCCAAGGCTCTCATCCCCAAAAATCTCATCAGGAGATTCCTTTATGTGCTCCTGTGCTGGCTTATCCTCCTTTTTGACTCTAGGTCTAAGTGCGGCATATTCAGGGGATAGACTGCGTTCAATTTGTACCCGCCGTGATTCCGGTTTACGAGTCGAGAGCTTGACGTCTTCATCTTTACCGAAATCCGAATCATCGCCGCCTGAATTCCAGAGTCTTTTAGGTCTCACAGCAGGTCATGGGATAGCGATATCGGACTCACTGGAGCCAGCCTTGGCTACTTTGAATTGATCGTTTGTATCTTTCCGTCTGGCCAGGACATATTCTGCCGTCATTGAGCAGAAAACGTCATCAGATGAAGAGTGGGAGTTCGCAATTGCTGTCGAGCATACCTTTTCGAGATCGCTTAGGCCTTGATGCTTCGCCTAACGATGCCATCTTGCAAGTTCAATTTCAAGATGTCAAGACGAGTCCATTAGATATCTCTGTAGCATGAGCTCCCAAATATCACTACGGCTATCGCTCCATGTGTCAACTCGCAAAGGGCATCAGCCTCAAGATCGTACATCAGCATGATCACCTCGACTTGCTGCCTAGATTCGACTTTGTCAACAAAAGAGAGCACGGCAACTCGCGAGTCGCGTCCGAAAGAGGAAACGCGTCATTTAGCGAGAGGGAATAGCGCGTTCGACATTTGGCAAGGCGAGAGAGAGAGAGTGGCTTGATTGAATCTGGATTGACCGACTTGCAATCATCTTTTAACTGAATTATACGTCTACAAAGGCGTGGATCAATCCCGAAGAAAGCTCTGATTGCTTCTGAATTGCGAGATACTCCTTCATCATGGGTATCAAGGGTAAGATGCTGCCAAAAAATTAAGCCCTCTTTCAACGATCGCTCACATGTTGTTTTTTGTGCTCAAAGGGCTGACGGCTCTCCTATCGGAGAATGCTCCGAGGGCCATGAAGGAGAATGACATCAAGACTGTGAGCTGCGGTTATACAATCCAAGGCACACTGATACTGATCCCCATCAACCCTCTTCAGTTGTTTGGCAGAAAAGTCGCCATTGATGCATCGATGTGAGGAGTTCTTGGTTTGCCGATCCACCTCATCGACTGATCGAACTCATCCCGAACAGGTCGATCTACCAGTTCTTAGTCGCAGTCAGGCAGAAGGATGGAACCATGTTGATGAACGAAAACGGAGATGTAACAAGGTGAGTCTTGGACCACATCAGAGCGAGGCAAACGGTGAACTGATGGTTGACACTTTGCGATCCAGTCATTTGATGGGATTCTTTTTCCGAACATTACGTATGGTGGACAATGGACTGAAGCCGATGTACGTGTTTGATGGGAAACCACCCGATCTTAAGGGAGGAGTCGTAAGTTTAGGCCCTTCGAGTACCGATACTCGTGTTACCGGTCCAATCCGATATCTAATGAACTGGAGGAACATAGTTGGCAAAACGATTTGCTGCTAGAAGTGCCGCCGCAGAAGCTGAATCGGAAGCGAAGGAAGTTGGTGAGTTTTCACGAATAGGTTCGATTGATACCCTGTTCGCGAAAGACGCTGAAGTTTGGCTCGTGATCGTTGCCGACACTGCAGGAACGGCTGAGGATATCGACAAGCTGGCCAGGAGACAAGTCAAGCCTACTAGACAACACAACGAGGAATGCCGAAAATTGTTGGGATTGATGGGAATTCCTTTCCTCATCGTGAGTGTACTTTCGCCGCGGCAAGTATCGTCAGACTCACAAGTATATATATTGACGAGCCCATCCTCATTGTAGGCTCCTGGTGAAGCCGAGGCTCAGTGTGCCGAATTGGCACGAGCTGGAAAGGTAGATATCGATACTGTTCTGATGACCGAGTCGAGGCCTAAACTAACTCAGTTTGCCAACCAATAGGTTTACGCTGCTGGCTCGGAAGACATGGATACCCTCACCTTCAACTCTCCCTTACTGCTTCGTCACTTGACATTCTCCGAAGCCAAAAAGGCACCCATCTCTGAAATCAACCTGAGTATAGTTTTGGAAGAGTTGGATATGAACATGGAACGAGTCAGTGCTTTCGGCTACACATCTTCGAGGTAGCGTGGTACTGACGGGATACGCTCACTACCTCCTGGCCAACAGTTCATCGAACTCTGTATCCTCCTCGGATGTGATTACCTTGAACCCGCCAAGGGAATCGGCCCAAAAACCGCTCTCAAGCTGATGAGGGAACACGGGAACTTGGAGAATATCGTCGCTTTCGTCCGAGGCAAGATGGCCGAAAAGGTCGCTGAAGCCGGGGGTGACGCCCCTGAAGAGGTCGTCGAATCCGAGATCGAGGAGGAAGAGAAACCTCCTAGCCCTGATGTTGATTTCGATTATGAGAGTGAGGATGGGTATGAGAAGCGGGTGGCGGCGGATATGGATGGGGACGAGAAGGAGATGGATAAAGCCGGACCTAGTGGGTCGGGAGGGATCAAGAAGAAAAAGGTCGTGGTGGATAGCGACGAGGAGGATGATGATCAAGCGGGACCTATCAAGAAGACCGAGCCCAAGGAAGACGCCGGAAGCGATGTCGAATGGGAAGCTAGTCCGGAACCTGAATCTCGTTCCCAAAAATCAAAGTCACCGGAAAAGAAGCCCGCTACAAAGAAGAAGACGACCACGACGACGAAGAAGAGTACCGCCAAGTCTTCGTCTGCAGCTGCGTCTTCGTCTGCGCCTGCCAAGCCGAAACGTAATATCAAGGGAGGAATGCAGTTGCCTGAATATTGGCCATGGGAGGAAGCGAAGAAGGTGTTTATGAAACCGGATGTGACGCCTGGAGATGATCTCGAGGTGAGTGAACAGACTACTCTCGCACAGGCTGGGACAATCCATACTGATGACGGATTCCTGACACGCTTATTTTAGCTGGATTGGAAAAAGCCTGATACGGAGGGATTGGTGCAGTTCTTGTGTCGAGAGAAGGGATTCAAGTATGACATCACCTCCGACCCGGCTACTCCTGATCCCCACCCACTGAACCCTGGGTTTCCTTCCTCTGTTTACAGTGAAGATCGTGTTCGTAACGGTATCCATCGATTGGAAAAGATGTTGGGAGCGAAACAACAAGGACGTTTGGATGGGTTCTTCAAACCGATGGGGACTGTGAGCAGTAAGACGGGGAGTTCGAAGGCTGCAGCGGCGGATAGTAAGGGCAAGGGGGGGAAGCGAAAGGTGAGTTTTGTTGCTTGTGAGGTGTTTGGGACGCAGGTTTGGGGCGAGCACTGATGGACAGTTGGGTTTCGTTTGGTTTGCAGGCAGACGACAAGGAAAAGCCTGGAGCGAAGAAAGTCAAGGGAAAGAAGTAGTTGTCACGGTCATGTGTCACTGTCAAAGGCACCGAATGGATGGGGGGCTGTGCCAAACTGGCTTGTAACAATTAATCTTAATTTTATGTTTGGCGACAAAGAGTTCGCCCGTTGTCATGACATGTCCTCATCATATGATACTTGGAAACCAAGAATCACTGCATGCTGGTCATTCCTCGTCGCTGTTTGGGTCGCCAGCCATATCAAGAAAGGCACATAGAGTGATGCTGTGTTTGATGAGCAGCAACTGCATATCACGTGATCCCCCAAATCTCACGTTATTTCGCGAAGGTTCCGGTCGATTCGGGCGGGGGGCGCGGGGGCGAGATACTGGAAAGTTCCTTTGGCCTCCTCGGACTTTGTCAGCCGAGGAGAGCGCGAGTTGGAGATTACCAGAGGATTCGATTCCATCATCACTCACGATCACTCGACGTTTTGGTAAGCGAGAACGTTATGGAACCATCCTTGACTCGACACTTGGTCAGCGTACCAGCATCACATGATCAGCCTCGTATCCTATATATTGGACTGCACTATCATGTCTTATCATCAACCTCGCTGTCATCAAGACCCTTTACATCATCATCACAACTCCGACTACTATCCTAGTCAATTGCCATCTGCATTCACATCCAACAACACACTCATCCAACGACTTCCACCCGCACCAACACTCGACCACACATCGCTCAAGTAAACATGTCCGCCTATCCTACCTTTTTCTTTGAGCCTCAAACTCAATCTCCCTTTTTGGGACAAGCTCAACGTCGAGCCGAACATCAACATCCGGCTCATCATCACCACCAACACCGCGCGTCTCCCTTTGACGAATCTCGACGAGCTTTAGTTCATGGACGCCAATCGCCCCCTTCGTTCTACACTTTCCCTGGTGACGTCCAATCTGGTCGAGGTGGCAACTCCAACTCCCTCGACCTCGATGCACAGGAACGTCAGCTTGTCGCTCAACTCGAGGCGCTCCGTGCTAGGAAAGCTCAAGCCGAGGCGGAGAAGCAACGACAAGCTCTTCTTCGTCAACGACAGGCCGAGATCCAGCGTCGAGCGATTCTTCAAGAAGAACACCAACGAGTCGCTAGGGAAGAAGCCGCTCATGCTCAACAAGCTCGTCAACGTGCTCGTCAGGTCGAGTTGATGCGTGCTCTGGAGAGCGCTCGTCGACAGGCTGTTGAGATCGAGGCCGCCAAGGAGAGGGAACGACGTGCTCAGATGGCCAAGGCTCAGCAGTATTACATGTTGCAACATCAACGTGCTATTGAAGAACAAAGGCAGAGGCAATTGAGACAGCAGGCGGAACAACAGAGGTTGATTCAGCAGCAAGCGTCTAGGCAACGTCAGGCCAGGGAACAGGCGTTCTGGGATCAAGTTGAGAGGTGTGTTTCGCCTGGTTTCATGTCAATGTCCGATCGACCGGCTGATTTGGTATCGTGTGATAGCTCTTGTGCTCCTCCTGCTCATCAACAGACTCCCAGTAGGACTCCGGCTCAACCGACTCCGCGTCAGCAACAACCTGAAGCCAAGCGTGAGGTGGCAACTCCCTACGGACTCCCGATCGAGATCCTCAAGATGCTCTTTGGTCCGGATGTAGTTGTCCAGGAAGAGAACACCCAGGCTCAATCGCAGACCCCTACCGCTGCTCAGTCTCAGTCAACTCCCAAGCCCGCTGCTACTCCGGCATCCACCGACAACTCGGGTGCTACCCCCGCCGAGCCCAAGACAACCGCTCCGGCTTCGCAAGATAAGGGCAAGGAGACTGAACGACAAGAGCCCGTCGATGTCGGTCAGCAATTCATCGATGATCTTTTCGGAGCGTTTGCTCAGGCTTTCAGCTTGAACGATGATGAGGATAAGAAGGAGGATACGACTGCTCCTGCTACTCCCAAGCCTGCTGAGCCTCAGACCGCTCAATCGGAACGAACTCAGCCAGCCGAGGAGGTTCCTGTTACCAAGGAGGAAACAGCTACCCCTGCTTTCCCTACCGAAGCCCCTACTCCGAGGACCACGACCGAGGACGACGACGACATCCCCGTCTCCGCTGCCGACCTCGAAGCCGAAAAGGCTCAAACCACCGCCGACCTGATCCAAGCCAAGTACCGACAACACCTCTTGCGTGTCACCCGACTTGAAAAGCTCGAAGCGTTGGAATCCAAGTTGGAAAAGCTCGACGAAGGATGGACTTTCCCCGAGACGCTCGACT
>Ga0308160_10002510_pt1 | contig 22034 bp, 14 predicted proteins | sample PhyFR1_FD_201036 | JGI IMG/M metagenome (GOLD analysis project Ga0308160, IMG submission 201036) | Phyllosphere microbial communities from UC Gill Tract Community Farm, Albany, California, United States - DLSLF.R1 | ecosystem: Host-associated > Plants > Phyllosphere > Unclassified | place: USA...
GCTGCGCGCCCGCGTCTGCCTGCTCATGCGTTTGCATGGGTGTGGTCGTTTCTTTCCTGTTCGTCATGTCGGCTTTGTCAGACGGCGGAAGCTCCGCGTCATTTTTTCTGGTCCATGCTTGCTGATCAGCTGTCATTGTACGTATGCACGGCCCGCCGACTGGCTGGCTGATCCTCAATTATAGAGGCAATACCGACAATTTTTATAAAAGGACAGCGCAATGTGAGAAAACAATGCTTTCTGTTGTCAGGGAAAGAAAAAACATGCGTCTGCAAAGCCTTGGCACATAATGTTAACTAGCAATTATTCGACATCCAGAGAAAAAACGAGGAGCAACATGAAGCACACGCTGGTCGCGGCCCTGGCCGTTGCAGGAATCCTGGTGGCAAGCAGCGCGCAGGCCGCGCCCGCGCACACGGCGGACGCCCGCTTCGAAAGCATCTACAAGGCCGAGTGGCAGTGGCGCGTGGGCGAGCGCCTGGCCAGCGACGACGAGCGCCGCGGCAAGGTGCGCCCGGAACTGCCGCATGTCGATGCCAAGACCCAGGCGGCACGCCTGGCCTATTTCCAGGGCGTGCTGCGCCAACTCGATGCCCTGCCCCAGGCCGGCCTGTCGAATGCCGCCCGCCTCGACTACCAGGTCTACCGCGCCCAGGTCGCGGCCTTTGTCGAGGAATTGCGCTTCCGCGAATACGAGCAGCCGCTGAACGCCGACAGCGCCTTCTGGACCGACGTCGCCTACGGTGCGCGCCAGGGCTTCGCCAGCCGCGAGGAGTACGCCAACTACCTGGCGCAGCTGGCCAGCTACCCGCGCTACTTCGGCGAACAGCTCGACAACATGCGCGCCGGCCTGGCGCGGGGCTTCACGCCGCCGAAGGTCACCCTCAGCGGGCGCGACGCCTCACTGGCCTCGGTGGCCGACGCCGCACCCGAGGACACCGTGTTCTACACGCCGTTCAAGACCATGCCGGCGTCGATGCCGGCCGCCGAGCAGGCCGCGCTGCGCGCCCAGGCCGTGGACGCGATCCGCAGCCAGGTGCAGCCCGCGTATGCGCGTGTACTGAAGTTCATGCGCGAGGAATACATCCCGGGTGCGCGCGAGGTACTGGCCGCCGAGCGCCTCCCGGACGGCAAGGCCTATTACCAGTCGAAGATCGTCGAGTACACCACCACGAGCATGAGCGCCGACGAGATCCACCGCATCGGCCTGGCAGAGATGGCGAAGATCCGCGCCGAGATGGCGACGACCATCGCCCAGACCGGCTTCAAGGGCGACTTCCCGGCCTTTTTGCAGTTCCTGCGCACCGACCCGCGCTTCTATGCGAAGACGCCGGAAGAACTGCTGATGCGCGCGGCCTGGGTGGCGAAGAAGTTCGATGCCAAGGCCGGCCAGTACTTCGGCTACCTGCCGCGCCAGCGCTTCGCGATCCTGCCGGTGCCGGACGACCAGGCGCCCTACTACACGGCCGGCCGCGGCGGCCCCGGCGTCTACCTGGTCAACACCTACAATTTGCCGGCGCGCGCCCTGTACAGCCTGCCGGCCCTGACCCTGCACGAATCGGCGCCCGGCCACGCATTCCAGATGCCGGTGGCGCTGGAACAAAAGGGCCTGCCGCGCTTCCGCCGCGCCTACATTTCCGCCTTCGGCGAGGGCTGGGCGCTGTACACCGAGCGCCTGGGGACCGAGATGGGCATCTACGAGACGCCCTACGAAGTCTTTGGCATGCTGAGCTACCAGGCCTGGCGCGCCTCGCGCCTGGTGGTCGACACCGGCATCCACGCCAAGGGCTGGACCCGCGAGCAGGCGCAAGCCTACCTGCGCGAGAACACGGCGCTGTCGGAGCACGAGATCACGACCGAGGTCGACCGCTATATCTCGTGGCCTGGACAGGCGCTGTCCTACTACCTGGGGCAGATGGCGATCATGGAAGCGCGCGCCAGGGCGGAAAAGGCGCTGGGCGCGAAGTTCGACATCCGGCATTTCCACGACACCGTGCTGCAACTGGGGTCGGTGCCGCTGCCGGTGCTGCAGGAGCGGATCGATCGCTTCATTGCCGAGGGTGGCAAGAGCCCGTATCCGGCGGGGTGATGATTGCCGAAGTGCGTAGGGTGGGTACTCGTACCCACCAGTGATCGTTACTGGCCAGCGCTGCTTTGTAGGGTGGGCCGGGCCGCGCAAGGCTCTCGAGCCCACGCGGTTGGACCATTTGAAAACCACGCCATCGATCGACGGGGCCGGCATGCGAACCGTGAGACCGCGTGGGCACAAGTGCCCACCCTACGCCCTTCGCCGAATGCCGGATGCCGAATACCGACAATTATTCGAAGACCTTCAGCTTCAACTGCAGCGAAATCCCTCCGTACAGCCGGTTCTTGTAGTTCGGGATGATGCCGACGTTGACGCCCACGCGCCCGTAGTCGTACGTCAGCGTGGGGATGACGGCGGGGAACCAGCCGCCGCGGCGCATCTTCGGGTAGCCGTCGAAGGCGGCCAGCGCGGCGCCGATGCGAACCGGGCCTACCGCATACGGCTGCCACAGCACGCCCGCATAGTTCGACCAGGCGCGGTCGCTGTTGTGGAAGCGGCCGGCGACGGCCGCCGCCGTGCCTGAAAAGCGGTATTCGACGCCCAGGCCCTTGTTGTTGCCGTTCAGGCGCCTGTCGCTGTCGAAGTGCGCGGTCCGGAAGCCGCTGTCGATCCAGAATTCGCGCTTCGGCTCGGCCTCGATTTTGGTAAACAGTTCATCGGCCTGCGCCAGCGGCGCGGCCAGCGCCAGCAGCAGGAAGGCCCGTCCCGGCCAGGCGGCGGCGCTCAATCGTCGGCCCTGGAGTCGAGGCCGGGAAACATCACTTCGGTGAAGCCAAAGCGCGAAAAGTCCCGGATCCGCATCGGATACAGGATGCCGAGCAGATGGTCGACTTCGTGCTGCACCACGCGCGCATGGAAGCCGTCAACCTCACGCCGGATGGCCTTGCCGTATTGGTCCACGCCTTCGTAGCGCAGGCGGGTATGGCGCGGCACGCTGCCGCGCAGGCCGGGCACCGAGAGGCAGCCCTCGAAGCCCTCTTCCATGTCGTCGGACAAGGGCGTGAGCACGGGATTCAGGAGCACGGTTTCCGGCACCTGCGGCGCGTCCGGATAGCGCGCATTGCTCTGGAAGCCGAAGATCACCAGCTGCAAATTGACGCCAATCTGCGGCGCGGCCAGGCCGGCGCCGTTGGCCGCGTGCATGGTGTCGAACATGTCGGCGACCAGGCTGTCCAGCTCCGGCGTGCCGAAGGCGGTGATCGGTTCGGCCACGCGCAGCAGGCGCGGGTCGCCCATTTTCAATATTTCGCGGATGGCCACGATTTTATTCCTTCACTGATCCCTTCAATTGGTCCAGGAATGCGCGGAAGCCGGCGGCGGTTTCCGGGTGCTTCAGGCCGATGGCCGCGGTGGCTTGCAGGTAGCCGAGCTTGGAGCCGCAGTCGTAGCGCTGGCCGGCGTAGCGGTAGGCCAGCACGCGTTCGGCCTGCATCAGCGCGGCGATGCCGTCGGTGAGCTGGATTTCGCCGCCGCTGCCCACTCCCAGGTCCTGCAGGTGGTCGAAGATGGCGCCGCTCAGCACATAACGGCCGACCACGGCCAGGGTCGACGGCGCTTCTTCCGGTTTCGGCTTTTCGACGATGCCCGACACCAGTTCGAGATCGGGCCGGTAAGGCGCGGCGCTGACGATGCCGTACTGGCGCGTGCTTGCACGTGGCACGTCCTGCACCGCCAGCAGGCTGCATTGCTCGGCCTCGTACATTGCCGTCATCTGCGCCAGCACCGGCGTGCCGCCGTCGGCATCCATGAAGTCGTCGGCCAGCAGCACGGCAAACGGTTCGTTGCCGACCACCGGGCGTGCGCACAGCACCGCGTGGCCCAGGCCGAGCGGCGCCGACTGGCGGATGTAGATGCAGGTGACGTTCTTCGGTATCACCTTGCGCACCACATCGAGCAGCTCGTGCTTGTTGTGCGCCTCGAGCTCGGATTCGAGTTCGTAGGCCTTGTCGAAATGGTCCTCGATGGCGCGCTTGTTGCGGCCGGTGATGAAGATCATTTCCGTGATGCCGGCCGCCACCGCCTCTTCCACCGCGTACTGGATCAGCGGCTTGTCGACAATCGGCAGCATCTCCTTCGGCTGCGCCTTGGTGGCGGGAAGGAAGCGGCTGCCGAGGCCCGCTACCGGGAAGACTGCCTTGCGAATCTGCGAAGTGCGCTGCGTCATGCTGTGCTTCCTTTTTCTACGTTGGGTTTGCCAGCAGCGCCAGCAGGCCCGCTTCGTCGAGCACGGCCACGCCCAGCGCCTCGGCCTTTTCCAGCTTGCCGCCGGCCTCGGCGCCCGCCACCACGTACGAGGTCTTCTTCGACACCGAACCGGAGACCTTGCCGCCGGCCGCCTCGATCAGCGCGCCGGCCGCATCGCGCGACATGGTCGGCAGCGTGCCGGTCAGGACAAAGGTCTTGCCCGCCAGCGCACCTTGCGGCGCCTCGGCTTCCTCGGGCAGCGCCTCCAGCAGCTCGCGCCGCAGCGCCGACAGCGTCATCAGCGCCTCGCGGTTGGCCTCGACCGCCATCCAGGCGTCGAGCGAAGCGACCAGCGCTTCGGGCAGGCCGAACACGCCGAACACCTTCAGGAAGGCCAGGTCTTCCAGTGTACGGCCCTCCAGCAGCTGGCGGGCGCGCGGTTCGGTGAGCTTGGGGATGCCGAGCGCGGCCAGCAGCTGGACTTCGTCCAGACGTTCGCGCAGCGCCGCCTTGGGCGCGTGTTCGCCGGTGGGCGCCACGCCGGTTGCCAGCAGCGCGTTCAGGGCAATCTGGTTCTTTTCTTCGGCGAAGAAGTCGGCAATCGACTCGGCCACGGTGCCGCCGATGTCGGGCAGCACGCGCAGCAGCGCGGCCGGCGCGCGGCGCACCAGGGCCAGCGAACCGAGCCAGTCGGCCAGGGTCTTGGCGGTGGACTCGCCCACATGGCGGATGCCGAGCGCGAACAGCAGGCGCTCGAGCGGCGGGTGCTTGCTGGCCGCAATCGCGGCGAGCAGGTTATCGGCCCACTTGGTCGCGACCTTGCCCTGTTTGACGGCGGGTTTGCCAGATTCAGGGATCGTGCCGTCACGTTCGTCCGCTGCGCGCTTCATCTGCAGCAGATCCTCCAGCGTGAGCGTGTAGAGGTCGGCCACGCCGTGGATCAGGTTGCACTCGACAAGGCTGTCGATGTAGCGGTCGCCCAGGCCCTCGATGTCCATCATGCGGCGGCCGGCGAAGTGGCGGATCGCTTCCTTGCGCTGGGCTGCGCAGGTCAGGCCGCCCGAGCAGCGCGCCACGGCTTCGCCTTCTTCGCGCACCACATGCGAGCCGCACACCGGGCACTGCGTCGGCAGCGTGTAGACCGGCGGTTCCGGCACCGGACGGCGTTCCAGCACCACCGACAGCACTTCCGGAATCACGTCGCCGGCGCGGCGCACGATGACCGTGTCGCCGATGCGCACGTCCTTGCGCCGCACTTCGTCTTCATTGTGCAGGGTGGCATTGGTGACGGTCACACCGCCCACCGACACCGGCACCAGGCGCGCCACCGGGGTGATCGCGCCGGTTCGTCCCACCTGCACGTCGATGGCGGAGACGATCGTCAGCGCTTCCTCGGCCGGGAATTTATGGGCCAGCGCAAAGCGCGGCGCGCGCGACACGAAGCCGAGCACGCGCTGGTCTTCCAGGCGGTCGACCTTGTACACCACGCCATCGATCTCGTACGGCAGCGTCGGGCGTTTCTCTCCGATGCCACGGTAGTAATCGAGCAGGCCGGCGCTGCCTTTCACGACCGCCCGTTCCTTCGATACCGGCAAGCCGAGCCGGTCGAACCAGTCCAGTACCTGCGAGTGCGACGCCGGCATGGTCCAGTTTTCCTTCGCGCCTTCCAGCAGGCCGATGCCGTAGGCGAAGAAACGCAGCTTGCGCTGGGCCGTGATGCGCGCGTCGAGCTGGCGCAGGCTGCCTGCCGCCGCATTGCGCGGATTGGCGAATTCCTTCTGGCCGGCCTCGCGCTGGCGTTCGTTCAGCTTGTCGAAGTCGGCCTTGAACATCAACACTTCGCCGCGCACTTCGAGCACGGCGGGAATGTCGTCGCCATGCAGGCGCAGCGGAATCACACGGACGGTGCGGATATTCGCCGTCACGTCTTCGCCGGTGTAGCCGTCGCCGCGCGTGGCGGCCTGCACGAAGACGCCGTTCTCGTAGCGCAGGCTCATGGCCAGGCCGTCGAACTTCAGTTCGGCGGCGTAGTCGACGGCGCCTGCGCCCGCGCTCAGGTCCAGGCCTTCGCGCACGCGGCGGTCGAAGTTGTCGACGTCCTCATCCTGGAAGCCGTTGTTCAGCGAGAGCATCGGCACCGCATGCGTCACCTGCTTGAACTCGGGGATCGGTGCGCCGCCCACGCGCGAAGTCGGGGTGTCGTTCGACACCGCTTCCGGGTGCGCGGCTTCCAGCGCCTGCAGCTCGCGGAACAGCTTGTCGTACTCGGCGTCGGGAATCGTCGGCGCGTCGAGCACGTGGTAATTGTAGATGTGGCGGTTCAGTTCCTCGACCAGCCAGGCCATGCGCTCCAGGTAGTCTTGCGCTTCGCTCATGCCCGCCTCAGCTGAACAGGCGCAGCGCGCGGGTGGAGCCGGCCGGGATGTCCGAGGCTTCCATCTCCTGGTAGAACTCCTTCACCTGGCCGGCGATTTCTTCCAGGCTGGCGTCAAGCAGCGGCTGCTCGAAATCGTCGACAATCGTCGCGTCCAGGCGCCCCACCAGGTCTTTTGCGCACCGGACCATGGCGCCGAAACCGTCGCGGGCCGGGGCCACGCACGGCACGTCGAGCAGCAGGGTCAGGCGGTCGGTATTCTCGGCGCCCATGTTGACGTTGGTCGAGAGCGTGAACAGCACGCCGCCATGGCCGTCGGGCATGGCGAAGCGGCCATCCGGACGCACGTCGAAGCCGGCCTTTTCCAGCGCGCCGATCAGGGTGCTCATCGGCCAGGCGGGGCCGTTCGATTTCAGGTTCACGCCCAGCTGCGCATCGTGGCCGGCAACGAACTTGTGCAGGGTGCGCGCTTCGCTCATCACCTCGATCATGTCCGGCACGGCCGGCTCGGCGCCGATCTCGTCGGCCACCGCACGCAGGCGCGTAACCAGTTCCGAGTATTCGAGTTCGTTCAGGGCCGTGGTGCGCGTTGCCATCTGCACGCCGGCCTGCAGTTCGGTGTACACGCCGCCGTGCACGATCGGTTCCCAGTCGCCGCTGACGGCCAGGCCGATGAAGTGGATCGGCTTGTTGCCGACCCGGCGCAACTTGAGCAGCGAAGGCAGGATCTTGTCGCCGCGCGCCGCGCCTTCCAGCGCCAGCGGGATCATGCAGTCGATCAGCGGGTCGACCAGGCTCTCGGCCACTTCGGCCGGCGCGGGCCCGGCGGTCTCGCCGGCCGGGGCGACGCCGGCCAGCGGAGCCAGCGGATCGGCCGTGGCAGACGCGGCGGCGGAGGCCGCAGAGGCGACGGAGGCGGTGCCGGCGGCGCCGGCCACGCTGCCACCCACAGCACCCAGGTCCGGCGCGGCGGTCGTGGGCGTGCCGAAGCTCGGCTCCATGGCTTCGGCGCCGGGCATGCCGACGTCGAGCACCGGTTCCTGGCGATCGACGCCGACCGCACCGCTGCGCATCAGGACGTCGTCATGGTCGGAAGCAAAGGCACGCTCGACGGTTTTACGCGCCTTGTACTCCTGCCACTTGTTGTAGGTGATGACGCCAACGACGAATACGCCGCCAGCCGCGATCAGGCTCATTTGGAAGTCTGTCATGCTGCTTGTGCCTCTTGTGCGAAGTGGGCGGCGGACTCCATGTCCACCGCCACGATGCGCGATACGCCCTGCTCCTGCATCGTCACACCGATCAGTTGATTGGCCATCTCCATGGCGATCTTGTTATGGGAGATGAAAAGAAATTGCGTATGTTCCGACATGCGCTTGACCATGCGGCAGAAGCGCTCGGTGTTCGAATCGTCCAGCGGCGCGTCGACCTCGTCCAGCAGGCAGAACGGCGCCGGATTCAGGCGGAACATCGAAAACACCAGGGCCGTCGCGGTCAGCGCCTTCTCGCCGCCCGACAGCAAATGAATCGTCGCGTTCTTCTTGCCCGGCGGCTGGGCCATGACCTGCACGCCGGCGTCGAGGATCTCGTCGCCGGTCATCACCAGGCGTGCCTGGCCGCCGCCGAACAGGATCGGAAACAGCTCCGAGAAATGCGTGTTCACGCGCTCGAAGGTGTCCTGCAGCAGGTCGCGCGTTTCCTTGTCGATGCGGCGGATCGCATCTTCCAGCGTAGCGATGGCCTCGTTGAGGTCCGCGTTCTGGGCGTCGAGGAAGCGCTTGCGTTCGGTGGCCGTGGCCAGTTCATCCACCGCGGCCAGGTTCACCGCGCCCAGCGCCGCAATCGCATTCGTCAGGCGCGTGACTTCGCCCTGCAGGTACTGGGGCTTCAGCTCGGGATTGAGCTTCTCGCTCAATTGCGCTTCGTCGGCGCCGGTGGCGGCCAGCGCTTCGGCGAACTGCTCCTGGTTCAGGCGCGCGGCCTGTTCCTTCAGCTGCATCTCCGTGATGCGGTCGCGCTGCGGCTGCAAACCGCGCTCGTTGCCCATGCGTGATTCTTCCGCGTGGCGCAGCTGCTGGGCTACCTGGTCGAGCTCATGGCGGGCGTCGGCCAGCGCGCGCTCCTGCGCGGTGCGGCGTTCCAGCAATTCCTGCAAGCCTTCGTGGGCGGTGCCGGATTCGAGCGCCGTCAGTTCGGACTGGCCGTTTGCCAGGCTCTCGGCCACCTGGGCCGCCTGCTGCTGGGCGGTGGCGATGCTGCGCCGCAGTTCCTCGATTTTCGCGCGGCCGGTTTTTTCAAGAAACAGCGCTTCCTGGGCGCCGCGTTCGAGGTCGCGCAATTTGTCGCGTGCCTCGGCCAGGGCCGCTTCGCGCTGCAGGAACAAGGTCTGGCCATCTTCGTGGTTGCCCTGCAGTTCGGCCAGTTCCATGTCGAGCACTTCGAACTGTTCTTCGGCTTCCGCCTTGACCTGCTGCTGCTCGGCTTCCTGGGCGCCGATCTCGTTCAAGTCGAGGTCGATCTGGTGGCTGCGCTGGTTGAAGCGCGCCTCGACTTCGCTTTGGCGCACCACTTCGATCTGCAGCGCGTGCACTTCGCGCGTGAGCGTGCCGACGCGCGTGCGCGCATCCTGCAAACGGCGTTGCAGGTCGGTGACGGCGGCGTCGGCGCGGGTGGCGCGGCTCCGCGCTTCGTCCAGCAGCAGGGCTTGCGCACGCAGCTGCTTGGCAGTGTTGTCGATGTCGTGCTGGCGGCCGAGCATGCCGTCCTGTTCGGCGTCCGGCGCGAAGAAGCGCACGCTCGACGGCGACACCATGTGGCCCTGGCGCGTGACGAAAGCGCCGCCCTGCGGCAGGCGCGCACGCTCGGCAAAGGCGCTGGCTGCATCCTCGGCCACGAACACCAGGTGCAGCCAGTCGTTCAGCACGCCGCGCAGGCCGGGGTCGTTCAGTTTCAGCAGGTTGGCGAAGGGTTTCAGGCCCGGCGCCTCGGCAGCGGCGGGCGCGCTTGGTGCCGGCGAATACAGGGCCAGGCGCGCCGGCGGCGCGTCGGCGAGAAATGCCTTGGCCCAGTCGATGTTCGATACTTCCAGGGCGCCGGTGCGCTCGCGCAGCACGGCTTCCAGCGCGGTCTCCCAACCCTCTTCCACCTGCACCTGCTGCCACAGGCGCGGCAGGCCGCCCAGCTCGTGCTTCTGCAGCCAGGGCGCGACCTTGCCTTGGGTTTGCACCCGTTCCTGCATCTGCTTGAGAGCGGACAGGCGCGCTTCGAGCCTGGCGTTCGCGCCTGACTCCTGCTGCACCTGGGCGTGCGCTTCGCGGCGCTCGGTTTCCACCGCTTCCTGGCGTTCGCCCGCTTCTTCCTGCAGCATGGTCTGTTCTTCCAGCGACTGCTGCTTTTCCTCGAGCTGCATGCGCAGGTTGGCCAGGTGGCTGCTGTCCGGCGGGCTGAGGGCGTTCTTTTCCGCCTGCAGGCGCTCGCGCCGCACGGCCAGGCCGTTCAGGATGTTCGAGGCGTTGCGGCCATGTGCGGCAGCGAGCTCGATGCGCTGCTGGATCTGCATGATGTGCGCGCGCGACTCCTCGGCCTTGCGCTGGGCTTCGCGCCAGGCGGCGTCGAGTTCGGGCAGGCGCTCGCCGGCCGCTTCCACCGCGATCTGCGCGCCTTCCGCGCGCGCGGCCAGTTCCTCGACGTTGAAGCTGGCTTCCTCGATCTGCTCTTCGTATTCCTGGGCTTGCGCCAGCCATTGATCGCGCTGGGCGCTGAGCGTGCCGAGCTGGTTCTGCAAGCGCGTGCGCGACTCGATCACGAACTTGATCTGCGCTTCCAGGCTGCCGATTTCCGAGTTGGTGGCGTACAGCGCGCCCTGCGCCGTGTGCAGGCGGTCGCCCACGGCGAAGTGGTGCTGGCGCAGGTGTTCGAGTTCGAGCTCGACGTTGCGCAGCTTGGCGGTCTGCTCTTCGAGGCTGGTCTGCGCTTCTTCCATCTCGCGGAACCAGCGCTTCTGTTCAGCCTCCGCTTCGTTCTTGCGCAGCAGCCAGAGCAGCTTCTGCTTTTCTTCCTGGTCGCTTTGCAGCTGGTGGAAGCGGTTCGCTACGGCGGCTTGCGCCTCGAGCTTTTCCAGGTTGGCGTTCAGTTCGCGCAGGATGTCTTCCACGCGCAGCAGGTTTTCGCGCGTGTCGGATAAACGGTTTTCGGTCTCGCGGCGCCGTTCCTTGTACTTCGATACGCCAGCCGCTTCTTCGAGGAAGACGCGCAGTTCTTCCGGGCGCGACTCGATGATGCGCGCGATCATGCCCTGGCCGATGATGGCGTAGGCGCGCGGCCCAAGGCCGGTGCCGAGGAAGATGTCCTGGATGTCGCGCCGGCGTACCGGCTGGCTGTTGATGTAATAGGTCGAGGTGCCGTCGCGCGTGAGCGTGCGCTTGACGGCGATTTCGGCGTACTGGCCCCACTGGCCGGCGGCCTTGCCCAGGCTGTTGTCGAACACGAGTTCCACCGAGGCCCGGCCCGACGGCTTGCGGTGGGTGGAGCCGTTGAAGATCACGTCCTGCATCGACTCGCCGCGCAGTTCCGACGCTTTCGATTCGCCCAGCACCCAGCGTACGGCATCGATGATGTTCGACTTGCCGCATCCATTCGGGCCAACCACGCCGACCAGTTGCCCAGGTACCTGGAAATTGGTGGGATCGACGAAAGACTTGAATCCCGACAATTTAATTGAAGATAGTCGCACCTTGCTTCGGCTATTCGGGAATCGATGAAAGCCGCATCATACCATTTGTTGCTTGCTTTTCGGCCAAGTTTGCGGCATGTGCGAAACGCTGGAAAGCGGCCCGCCCAGGCGCCGCTAAAGGATCAGCCGGGACCCTGGAAATTGCGGTACAAGGCGATGGCCGCAACCGTCGCCAGCAGGAGCAGTTTCAGGCAGGCGATCACCCTGGCGCGGCGCGGCGCGGAACGCCCCGGGCGGCTCGCTGCCAGGGCTGCCTCGCGGTCATCGGGATGCAGGTAGCACTCGTCGAGGCTGCGGAAGGTCTCGAAGTCGTCGTTGCGCACGCGCGCGCCGAGCAGCCGCGCCAGTTCGATCATCGCTTCCAGCAGGCGCTCGTCGGGATTGCGCGCCCACAGCGCGTCGGGTTCGCACACGATACGTTCGCGCGCGTCGTCCAGGGCTGGCATGACGATGTGCTCGCCCTCGCTCGCGGGCAGGAAAGCTAGCTTGCCGCCCATGCTTGCGAGGGCACGCTCGATTGAATCGCCACGACTATCGTAGGCACTCCTGAGCCATAATGTCGGGCACAAGGAGAAGGTATGAGTGGAAAGCGGTACACAGAGGAATTCAAGATTGCAGCGGTCAAGCAGGTGGCAAAGGGCGGCCACCCGGCAAGCGAAGTAGCGGCACGGCTCGGGATAAGCATCCATAGCCTGTACGCCTGGACAAAGCGCTATAGCGTGCCCGAAGCGGAGCGCAAGGCCGTCGATGCCCAGTCCGACGAGATGCGGCGCCTGAAGGCCGAGCTCAAGCGCGTCACGGAGGAGCGTGACATATTGAAAAAGGCCGCGGTGTACTTTGCCAAGACGTCCGGGTAAGGTACACCTTAATTGCTCAGTTACAGGACCAATTCCCGGTGCGCCGGCTTTGCAAAGTGCTCGAAGTGCATCCGAGCGGCTTCTATGCCTGGCGCCTGAACCCTGAAAGCAAGCGAGCCAGAGAAGACAAGCGCCTACTTGTGCCGATCAAGGAGTCATGGCTGGAAAGCGGCAGCGTCTACGGTTATCGGAAGGTCAGCGACGATCTGCGCGAGCTCGGCGAGCAATGTGGCATCAATCGCGTCCACCGTCTTATGAGGTCGGCCGGGATTCGTTCGCAAACTGGCTACGCCAAGCGCAAATACAAACGCGGCGGCGCACCTTCGCTGGTGGCACCTAACCATCTCCAGCGCCAGTTCGACGTGCAGGAACCGAATCGGGTCTGGGTGACAGATATCACGTACATCCGCACTTATGAAGGTTGGCTCTATCTGGCCGTTGTACTGGACCTGTTTTCGCGTCAGGTGGTCGGCTGGTCGATGAGTTCACGCATCGATCGCGAACTGGCAATGAATGCGCTCTTGATGGCCGTCTGGCGTCGGCAGCCCAAGAATACGGTGATGGTGCATTCCGATCAGGGCAGCCAGTTCAGCAGCTACGACTGGCGCGACTTCCTGGATGCGCATAACCTGCAGCAGAGCATGAGCCGGCGTGGGAATTGCCACGATAACGCAGTAGCCGAGAGCTCTTCCAGCTCCTGAAAAGGGAGCGAATCAGGCGCAAGACCTACGGCACCCGAGAAGAAGCAAAGCAGGATGTCTTCGATTACATCGAGATGTTTTACAATCCCAAGCGCCGGCACGGCTTCAGCAATGACTTGTCGCCGGTCGAGTATGAAAAGCAGTATTTCAAGCGGCTCGCGAGTGTCTAGGAAACTCGTGGCGATTCAAGGAAAGAACTTCGGACCTTAACTTCGCCATGTTAATGGATGAGTCGGTTGTGTCTGCCATCCTGTTTCCTGCATCCTAGAAATTCTGTAGTGATATATTGGTTGCAATATGCGATGCCAGATGTGGACTACGCTTTCGCGGCAAGGAACCGAGTATTAGATACTTGGTCCGCTACCTGATCGAAACAACGGGGCGCTAAAATGTGTCTCAGCTGATTAAACCTAGCTGCCCCAGCCAGTTTCTTTACAATTTTGTCTCGATCGATTTGGTCAACTGGCGCAGGAGTACGTAGGTCTAATCAACGCCGAATTACGCTATCAATCTGTCGCCATAGCGTTCCATAAGCAACTGCAAAACGCTTGCACTCGTATAAGCGGCAAACCTCTGGCCATTATCTGCTTTATCAGGGTCGGCAAAATCGCAAACGCTTTTGAGAGCGAAAAACAATGGCTGAGGTGAGGCTGCGTGAGCCGCCGCGTAAACGCCATAGGCCTCCATCTCGACGCCAACAAGTTCGCGATGCTGGGACTTGATCTCTTCAATTATTTGTCCGTCAGCAAGGACAGCAGAGCCGGATGCCAGTGGGCCGATAACAATATTTGGAACGTTTGGAGCATCCGAGCCAAATTTCGTATATATAGCAGTCAGGCTAGTACGGTCAGCGCGCAGTTGCTCGACGTGTGTTCTTATCTTCGCCGCAACCGGCAACTGATGAGGAGCAATAGAGAATTTTGTGCTCGAACCATCTTTTACCCTTTTGCCGCTTTGAAAATCCCATGCTGGGTCGGCTAAAATTATGTCGCCGATTTTAGTCTTTCCGCGCACACCAGCACATATTCCGCACATTGCAATTATTTTTGGTTTAAGTGAAGAAATCATTGTTGCAGACTGGAGAGCACTTGCAACCATGCCCATTCGGGGCGCAAAGCAGGCCGAAACACGAATTGTTCTGCCATTCGAAACAAAATGGCCGTCATGCACAAAAACCAAATCGTTGATTGGACGAGGCGACTGCCAATTCCAAGGTAACTTCAGTACCTCTTCAAGTTCCGGCTTTTCGAGCGCACAAATGATTGCCAGATCGGGATGATAAGCAATCTCTTCTAATGGCGCCGAGGAGGACTGCTTCAAATAGCTGACGCAGTTTATGATGCGACTGACCCATTCATTGTTGGAAGCTGAATATTCAACGACTACCCAAGTATATTCCTGAAACTGACGGCTTGCTGTAGCCATACCAGACAGATCACCGGTGATGCCAACGATCTGCCTGGGTTTGATTAGGTCATCGCCTAGATGAAGCTCAGTTAAAAGATCGATGGAATATTGCGATGACTCTTCAGATTCTGGCCACTCCGGAACCAAGATATCCAAAATTAGCAGATCGTACCTAAATTTCTCGAGTTTTACTCTGGCATCGGAGATCGAAGAAACAAGGTCGATGTCAGATCGTTGCACTTCCATTTCCTGGAGCTTTGGAAGCAGGCGAGCATATCGCTTTAAGGTGTCGTCAACAATTAAGATTTTCATTTGTTATATGGTAGAAGTAATTTACTAAGTTGCTCTCGCCAATCTTCATATGCAGAGCTGAAATACAAAACCGCTATTAAGAAATCATTGAATTCGGAGAGAAGCTCTTCTCTAATACGCGCCAGGTCGATAGTTTCGCCTTTCCTTTTAAATGCATCGTACCCAGTCAGTACAACGACAGGGCAAATTAGTTCGCTCAAAACCATATAGCGGAGAACTTCAAGTCCGCCAAATCCCTGCGGGCGTCCTCCGTCGTCTGATTCATCGATGTCAGACGTGGGGAGCGACATGTCCAGAATCATAACATCCGGCAAATTGCTTTCGAGTTCATCCAGGGTCGAATTAACGGATCGCGCGAATGAGATATCTGGAGGCGATGGGAGTGCCTGAAGAAATCGGCATATATGATTGCGCTTGGGAGCTTCGTCCTCAACTAGCAATACTTTCATCTACGGCCTCCATTCCTTTCTGCACGAGCATCGAATAAGTGACAGCTAACCGAAAATCTCCAGCTGCGTTGAACCCGAATTCTAGTCGTCCTTTCTCGCTTTGCCTTACGGTTGCTGCTAGTTTAAAAAAGCCAGTTCCACCTTCAACTTTCGTTTTCTTGGTGTATCCACCAGAGTCGATCAGCGCTCTGATCTCGTCTAGTTTCCGCTCATTCGTTGAGCGATTAGGCGCACGAAATTCGCTTTCTACCTCTACAGTCAGTGTTTCAGTATCGATGTCGGGTTTAACGTGTACAACGATATTAGGGCTGCGAATCCCGGAGTGTGCTTTTGTGTTATCAAGAGCGACAAAAATGACATCGTGAACGAAGACGAGAGATGTCGCCATGAGCTGCAGATCTGTTTCACTGACGTTGACCTCAATTTTCGGATCAAACCCACGTTGACACTTCAGTGCCGCGTCCAAAGCAATTTTGACAATCTGATCGGTGCTGAATAGCTTACGCTTAACATCGTCGTCTGTTCTCAAGAACCATTTGGCCGCTTCGTCGAGTGAGCGCTGCACCTCTTCCGCGGCTTTATTTACTGCCACTTTGAAGGAAAGATACGATGGGTCGTCCTCGGCAATATTCTTAACCGCCGCTCTAAGTTCCTCGAAAGCCACAGCAATCCGCACTGACATATCTTCGGCAATAAAATTTTGAGCAATGCTTAGAGACGGAGTGAGTGCGCCCCAGAGAAGTGAGACGGTCGTCCGGACAAAATCTTCCACGGTTAGATCAGATCTCGCTACAGTTCGCGCAAGTAAAATGAATTGCGGCGATAAATGTAAGTGCAAAAGCCCTTCGGGATGTTCTTTTGAGCGTATTTGAAACTTTTTGTCTCTGGCGCTCGCAAGAATGTCGTCAAATTTTGCTGAAAAATTCAAGAATGCGTTAAATAGCTTTTGTTGAGCACCATTCGTGGCTTGTCCAAAAGAGTGAACCCATGTTTCGTTCCGGTGATAAGGTCCGGTTTCAGACTCGCGTGTAGTGATTAGCTGGGCCGATTCTAACGGGCCGCGAATCAAGCCCACAAAAGACTGATGGCGTACACGTTTGCTTAAATAATAGTCAAGCCCATAGCTTGAATTGTTGAGAAATTCGTTCGTTAGCTTTTGGAGTAGATCTGCTAACAGTAAATCTGCCTCATCGTCGGGAACAAACCCTCCGGTTGTTCCTGGGGTTGGTGATAGAACTTTACGCATTATTTCGTCGAACTCCTGCGCCGACGGTAGTTCTACCTTTAGTAAGTCGCGGTAACGCTGATATTCCTCTAATAGGTCTTTCTTTGCCCAGCGACTTAAAGCGTCTGAATCAACGTAAATTCTTGTTCTATCAACTAACAGCCTGCCCTCGTGTAATGCCAGCTGGTTTGTTATTAGAAAAACCTCATCTTCATATAAATCTGAATTATCTGGATCTAATGATCGCAAGCCCGCGCAGATTGCTTGGCGCTCAGTCTTAACAGCTATTGATCCTTTCACAACCCGTGATTGGTCCAGTACGTTCTGCACGCATACCCAGCGCAAAAAGTAAATTAACTCCCGCCGATCATAGTTTTCTGGCTCATCGAATAAGTTCGACGGAGGACCAGTTCGGGTCAAACGAAGGAACTGTCCAACCGCGAATCGCAATTGGGTGAGGGTGTAGTCTTCCTCGTCTTCAAGCCATAGCATGTGTAACGCGCAAGAGGGCGCGAGGGTCGTTACGCTACTCTTGTAGTCATTCCAGACATATTTCTCGAGTAACTGGCGTACGGGGATCATCTTGCGATGTGCATCGCTCCTACTCCCAACAGAGGCGGTAATTTTTATGACCTGTGGTCTGTCGCCAGTGTACCAATACGAGATTAAACGTAGTGAATCCCGCAATGATGTGAGCGGCTCTTCGGTTGCTGACTTCAGGGTGGGCGACTCAAGAATCTCTAGTGCGTCTGTGAAGCTAGCAGAGCGGACATGATCCCAAGCCCGCATTAGTTGCGATTGCGGTCCATCGGCGGCCGTGGGTTGGGCAGAGTCAAAGGAAAAGTAGTTGCTTACGTTTTTAAGCGGGGCATTCAATGAAATATGCCACGGCTGGAACTTTTCATAGTCTAAGGTTGGGCCCAACTGCCGAAGAGCTGTCGAGATGCCCGCGAACATGGCGACGCCATGAAAATTCAAGCACAGTTTTAACGCTTGATCGATCAGATCCGGTTCGCCTGTTCTGGATAGAATGTTCGTTACGATCCTAACGATCAGGTCAGGACTATGACTTGTCGCTGGACGAGCCTTTGCAGAGCTCAATGCTGCTGCGCCGTAGAGTACTGTCCAAGCGTCCGCGTCTCCTGAGTTCAAGGACCGACTTGCGGAAAAGCCAGCGCGCAGAAATTTGCCGTCGAAAAGTAATTCGGCGCTCAAAGACGCCGGTAGCAGCAGCGACGTTTTATCCAAAGTATGCGATTGGATCAACGAGGTGAGCCGGAAGTCACTAATCTTGGTACTGAGTTCCCGAATGGCTATTAGTTCGCTTGTATTGAGGTAACTGGAGGCATCTGCGCACTTAAACTGCATGATGCTCATCAGACTCTCATAAACGTCGATAATGGAGTGACTTTGAGATATATAAAGTACGTTCGCGAGTCGAGCACTATCACTCGGCAGCTGGCCTAATAATTTAAGCTTGACGAAATCCTTAATTGGGGTATCGTAAAATCGATGGTCGTCTATTCTAGCTGTAACGTCGTCAATGTAGCGGGTGAGCGATGTACGTTCTTCGTTGCGAACGCTGGTTTGATAGGAAATGAAACCTAATAAGCCAGTTTTGTAGATTCCCCGAACTTGGGCAGTGTATTTCTTTTGACGTTCTAGCCCACCCGCCTGATGCTCAAGCGCAATTCGAAGCTGCACCGACCAAAAGCTAGCCCCGACCTCGCGCTCTAGTTTGACTAGTTCTTGAATTGCCTTTTCGTACTCACCTCTTATGATGTAACGTTCACAATCCTTGGAACAGGAAATGAATTTGTTAATCGTCGTTGCATGATGAGTGAGAATGGCACATGCCCAATCGAACTCGCGGCTCCAGTTGAGAAAATTTCGGCGCCGGTCAACCCCTGCAAGGGAATCGTATCCAATTGGCAAACGATTTAACTCGGGTACCATTTTTCCTAATTGCGTCGCACTCCAATTCAGAAAGGAACTATGTTCTGAGGACGGCAAAGTATGCCGCGCCGACAAATACGCGTCTCTAAGCTTTAAGCGGATATCTTTTGAACGTTTGCGAGGATCCTTATCTTTTACGAATCGGTGATCGCGCGCAAATGCAATCACTCCTCTTACTAAATTGTGTGCAGCACTCGTTTCACGATTAGTCACTGTTGTTCCTGCGCGAGAAGAATTCGTAAATGATAACCCTACAGGTGATAAAAAATCAAAGAAAGTTTCGTGAAAATTTTGGCCGCAGTAGCGCTTCGAGAGGCGCCTCGACAATTTGACCTAACACCGTAAGCTTCAGTTGGGACGTTAGCCTGAATACCCGGACCGGAAGTGGACAAGTCCCGATAGCAGTGTCCGTTCAGCATTGCGAAAAATGGACGGGCACCGAAGCCCTAAGCCGTTGATTTCTCTAGGAATGTGTGTGTCCATTTCAGAATAACTTTTTCATACAGCACCCAAAGGTATCGTTGCTGGCCGGATCGATGTATGAGCAAGGCCTGTGTGTGAAACGCGATTGGGATACCGCCATCAGCTTCTACGCCCTGGCTGCCGATGGCGGCCTGAAGGAAGGCGCCGACCGGCTCGCGGCAGGCTATGCCGACCCCGTCAATGGTCCCGACATTGCTGCCGCCCTGTGGTGGGCGCAGCGCGGGATGAGCAGGCTCGTCATTCCCTATTGCCCGATCAGCGATGCAGCCTTGCAGGATCCGGACCGCTTCGTCGCCGAAATCGGCACCTGGGAACCGGGGCGCCTGGCAACATGCAACTATGTATTCGCCGTGTCCAGCATGATGACGGCGGAACTGGCCTATCCGGAGCTTGCGGCCGATTTCAGCCTTGGCGCCGAGGTCAGATACATCTTCTATCCTGGCAGACCTGCGGTCGAGATCGAGAAGAGCGAGACGCAGGAGTACGCCATGCTCGGCGTGATCGACGGCGATGCCTTGCGCTATCGTAACAGGAAGGACAAGACGGGCGGTTTCGAGAAAGCGATCAACGATGTTGCCAAGCGCGCCCTTACGCGCTATCCGCAGCCGCCCGGCATCTCGCCCGACGCCAAGGTGCATCTTGGCATGGGCTTCTTCATCAACCATCGATAGTTGTACTGGCTGCGACCGCCTGGAAAGTGCTCTAGGCCGGCGCCTGATCCGGCGTCCGCTAGCCTGCCGCGCGCTTGGGCCCCGGATCGTTGACGGCTTCCTGCATCGCTTCGGTCAGCACGCGGCCGACCACGCCTTCCACGGCCAGCACGCGGATGCTGCCGCAGCGCACCGCTTCGACCAGCTTTTCCGCCGGCAGCGAGAACGACTCCTGGCGCGCCGCGCCGGAGAAGATGAAGAGCGTGCGCAGCGGGCTGACCCAGGCCAGCTTGACCTTGCGCACACTGCCGTCGCGCTCCCTGAACTCCAGGCGCATGCCGCGCTCCAACTCATCGACAGTGCTGATTGCCGTGTCTTTGGGCGCTGCGTCGGCGTTCGCGTGGTCGTCGTGCATCCGCCCCGCTAGCGCGCGTTGCTCCTGCTCGCGCTCCTGCTCAATGCTGGCCTGCTCCAGGGCGATGCGGCGCAGTGCATCCTGCTGGGCCGCCTCCAGCGCCAGTTCCAGCTGGCGCTCGGGCGAGAGTTCAATCGGCGCGCGCACGATTTGCAGATGGCATTCGGCCAGCTCGGCAAAGAATTGCAGGCGGTCCGCATCCTGCCACTTGATGGCGTCCAGCCACTTGTTCAGGGCGGTCAGCAGCGGCGGCAGCTTGGCGATCAGGGCCTTGCGTTGTTCCTGGGTCGCCTTCGGTTTGACGGTCCAGATCAGTTCGTCCATGGTCTGGGTGGCGTTCTCCACGGCGCCGGGGCGTTCCTCGTCGATCATGTAGGCAAAGGTCAGCACGTCGACCCAGCGCTTGTCGAGGAAGGCCGACACCGTAGCCACCAGTTCGCAGTCACCCAGGCGCAGCGCCACGGCGTTGCGTGCCGAGCGGCCGGCCACGGTCTGCTTTTCGAGTTTGGTTGCCCGCGCGATCGGCTGGGCGATGGCGGCTTCGGCGGCGCGCTCCTCGGCGGCCAGCTGGGCTTCGACCTCGGCCACCGCCTCGGCAAAGGCTTGCGGCTCGGCGCCGGGTTCGCCGCCCGTGCGGCCGATGCGGTCGACGCCGCGGCGCATCGCCTGCAGCACCGGGTCGTCCGGCGCCTGGCGCTGCTCCCAGCCCATGCGCGACAGCAGGTCGATCATGCGCCGCGCCGGGTGCGTTTCTTCGAAGAAGAAGTTCTGGTCGAGCAAGGCGGCTTTCAGCACCGGTACTTGCAGGAAGCGAATCAGCTCGCGCGTTTCGAGCGGGATGTTGTCGTCAAGCAGAACCGTTTCGAAGATGCGCGACAGTAAATCGAGCGTATTTTCCTCGCCGCGCGACAGGCTGCCCTGGGGCAGGCTTTGCTTCAGGCGCGGCAGGTAGAACACCTGGTGCGGAGCGTTGGCGCCGGCGGGGTTGCCGGCCTGCGCCATACTCGCCGGGTCCACGCTGCCGACTGCGGGCAAGCCCGGCTGGGCCGGCTGCAAGGAGGCGAGCAGGTCGAGCAAGGAGGCCGGCGCGGCCCCGGCAGCCGGGATCCCGGCCAGCGTCGCGCCCCCGATGCTGGCGGCGTGCACGCCGGCTGGCGCGGACACGAAGCCAGGCGCCGCCGGCATGCCTGGTCCGGCAAACGGGACCACGAAGCCCGGGAAAGCAACGGCGCCATTGTCAGCGGGCACGGCCAGTCCGGCCTGGACGAACGGTACGCCAACGGCAGCGCTGGCTGGCGCCATCGACGCCACGCCCTGCCCGGCCGATATCGGCACGCCGGTTTGCGCCTGGCCCGTCGGTGCGCCCAACTGTGCGCCCATTTGTACGCCCGTGGTCGCGGCATTCGCGCCGGCCTGCGGCGGCACCGAGGCAGTGGCCTCCTTTGGCGCGGCAGGCGCGGCAGGCACGGCCATCGCAAAGCCCAGCGCCGAACTCGGGCGCCAGCCGCTGCCCTGGGGCATGTTCGGCAACTCGGGAATCAGGGGCTCGCCGTCGGCGCCGCCCAGCAGGTTGCGCAATTGCTGGGCCAGCGCGGCGTCCATGCCCGAGCGCCTGCTGCGGGCGGTGCCCGTAGTCTTGCTGATATGAAAACGTTCACGCGCCTGCTTGTTTCGCGCGCGCAGTTCCTTGTCGGCCGCGTCCAGCAGCTCACCGAGGTCGAGGAAGAGATCCGGCCTCAGCAACGGCAGCAGCAAATCGTGGGAACCGGCGTCCGGCTCGAAGGCGCACCAGGCTTCGTGGACGGCAGTCAGGAACAGGTCCGGGCGCAGCGGATTCTGCGCGGGGCGCAGCACATCGCGCCCGAGCAGCAGGCCGAGGCGCACGCAGATGCTGGCCAGCACTTCGGAATGGGCGATCTCGAAGGGCCGGCACAGCGCGCCAAAGGCGACCTTGCTGTCCATGACCTCGATCGGCACCAGGCTCAGCGAGTCGAGATCGGCATCGGGTTTGCTGGCCGGCGCCAGCTCCTCGGCCGCGGCGGCGAGATGGCGCGCCAGGGCTTCGCTCGCCAGGTGGATGAAGGCGTAGGAATTGGTTTTGAGCAGGTTGCCGGCGCGGGTGCGGCGGTAGGCGGACTGGGCGTCGTCGCCGGCCGTGGTCAGGTCGAGCAGGACGCTCACCAGGCGCGTGACCATGCCG
>Ga0308160_10002511_pt1 | contig 22031 bp, 23 predicted proteins | sample PhyFR1_FD_201036 | JGI IMG/M metagenome (GOLD analysis project Ga0308160, IMG submission 201036) | Phyllosphere microbial communities from UC Gill Tract Community Farm, Albany, California, United States - DLSLF.R1 | ecosystem: Host-associated > Plants > Phyllosphere > Unclassified | place: USA...
CACTACTACAGAGCGCGCAACCGGAGCGATTATCGAAAAACGTTGCATCTGTGTCGGGCCCTCACCACCGGTCTGCAACAGCACCCGCTCACACCTACGCAGGATGATTGAACACCTGCCGCAGATAAGCAATAAACGTGGTATCAGTACTCTGCGCCTTGCTCGGTTCGTCCGACAACTTGGCCACCGGCTGGCCGTTGCAGCGCGCCAGTTTCATGACGATGTTCAGCGCCGGATAGGGCGTATCGTTGGTGAGCTTGGTGCCGATGCCGAAGCCGGTCTGCACGCGGTCGGCAAAGTGGCGGTACAGCGCCAGCGCCTTGGGCACGGTCAGTGCGTCCGAGAACACCAGGCGCTTGGTGCGCGCGTCGATGCGCAGCCTGGCGTAGTGGGCCAGCGCCTTTTCGCCCCACACGACCGGGTCACCCGAATCGTGGCGCAGGCCGTCGAACAGCTTGGCGAAGTACAGGTCGAAGTCGGCCGTGAAGGCGTCCATGCCCACCACGTCGGTCAGCGCGGTGCCCAGGTCGCCGCGGTATTCCTGCACCCAGTCTTCGAGCGCCGACTTCTGGAAATCGCGCAGGCGCGTGCCGAAGGCCTGGTGCGCCTGCAGGTATTCGTGGGCCATGGTGCCGATCGGCGTGAGCTTGAATTTGTACGCCAGGTACACGTTCGAGGTGCCCTTGAAATACGTCGGCAACTCGCGCGCCAGGGTCTGCACCACTTCGTCGTGCCACTCGCCAGAAAAGCGGCGGCGTACGCCGAAGTCGAAGAATTCGAACGGGTTGGCGCGCGCCGGTTCTTCGCCGAAGGCGCGCAGTTCGTCGATCTTGTGGCGCAGGCGCAGGCGCGCCTCGGTGATCGCGGCCTGCTGGTCGAAACGGCGGAAGTACAGCTCGTTGACGATGTACAGCACAAAGATCTCGAAGCCCATCACATGCACCAGCGGGCCGCTGGCGTGGATGCGCAGGTGCGGGCCGTCGGTGCTCACTTGAATGAACTTGCGCTGGAAGCGGAACAGGGTCAGGAAGTCGGCGAAGTCGCTCTTGATGAAGCGCAGGCCACGCAGGTAGGCCACTTCGTCTTCGCTGAACATCATGCCGCACAGGTGATCGAGCTCGCGCTCGACGTCGTCCTTGAGTTCAGCCAGCGGATAGGCCGGCTCGTTACGGCAGCGGAAATCGTATTCGCCGGTGGCGCCGGGATGGCTGTGCATCAGCGCCTGCCACATCGTGAACTTGTACAGATCGGTTTCAAGCAGGCTGCGAACGACAGGTTTCATCAAGACTCCAGGGTGGCGGACGGCATGGTGCAGCGCGCAGCCGCGCTGCAATCCACACCAGGTTCAGGCTGCGGCCGGCTTGCGGCTGCGTTTCTTCGGCGCCAGCATGGTGCCGGTGCAGCCTGGCGTGCCGCAGCGGCAGGCGAACAGTTTCTTCAGTGCCGGCGTGTGGCGCTCGTCGTAGATCAGGGCGTAATTGTAGTTCAGCTCATCGCCCTCGTCGATGTCGTGCATGGCGTGGATATACACCTTGCCTGCGTCCTCGAACGCTTCGCAGTTGGGCGAGCAGGCGTGGTTGATCCAGCGAGCATCGTTGCCGCGCCGGCCGCCGTCGATCACGCGGCCGTCGGCCAGCGTGAAATAGAACGTGTGATTGATCGGGCCGCCCGCTGCGGCGGCGCGCTCGGTGGCCTTGTCCCAGCTGATGCGCTCACCCTTGTATTCGATGATGCGCTGGCCGGCGGGGATGGCGCTGCGGGCGAAGACGCCGTTGCCGTGCACCGGCGAACGGCGCACCTCGATCAGGGGGTTGCTGTCGGCTTGTTTGGTGGCGCTTTTTGTGGTGGTCATCGATGACGGGGTTTGCTACGAAAATTGATAGGTCGTCCATTATGGCGCTTGTCGCGCGCTGCGGGCCGCACATTATGGCGAACCGCTTCAAGCGCCAAAATCCTCTTCACGGTATTCGTCCCGGCCGCCCGGCGCCGACCGGGCGCCTGGCCCCCGCCCCGCTTCTTCACGGCGCAACTCGACGCGCCGGATCTTGCCCGAGATGGTCTTGGGCAGCTCGCGAAATTCGATGCGGCGAATGCGCAGGTAGGGCGCCAGGCGCGCGCGCGTAAACGCGAACAGTTCGGCCGCCATCTCGCGGCTCGGCGCCACGCCGGCGCGCAGGGTCACGAACGCTTTCGGCACCGACAGCCGGAGCGGGTCGGGCGTGGGCACGATCGCCGCTTCAAGCACGTTCGGGTGCTCGATCAGCACGCTCTCGAGTTCGAATGGGCTGATGCGGTAGTCGGACGACTTGAACACGTCGTCGTTGCGGCCGACATAGAAATAATAGCCGTCGGCGTCGACCGTGGCCGTGTCGCCGGTGTGATAGTGGCCGGCGCGCATGACGTCGCGCGTCTTCTCTGCGTCGCCTTCGTAACCGGCCATCAGGCCGATCGGGCGCGTCGCCAGCTGCACCGATATCTCGCCTTCTGGCGCCGGCGCATCGTCGACGTCGAGCAGCGCGATGCGGTAGCCCGGCAAAGGCCGTCCCATCGATCCCGGCTTGATTGGCTGGCCGGGCGAGTTACCGATCTGGCAGGTGGTTTCGGACTGGCCGAAACCATCGCGGATGCGGATGCCCCAGGCGCGCTCGACCTGCTCGATGACTTCAGGGTTGAGCGGCTCGCCGGCGCCGACCAGCTCGCGCAAGCTCGTACGCCAGGCGCGCAGGTCTTCCTTGATCAGCATGCGCCACACGGTCGGCGGTGCGCACAACGAGGTCACGCCGCAGCGCGCGATCGTATCGAGCACCGCGCCGGCGGCGAAGCGCTCGTAGTTGTAGACGAACACGGTGGCGCCCGCGTTCCAGGGCGCGAACAGGCAGCTCCAGGCGTGCTTGGCCCAGCCGGGCGAACTGATGTTCCAGTGCACGTCGCCGGGCTGCAGCCCGATCCAGTACATGGTCGACAGGTGGCCGACCGGGTAGCTTTGATGGGTATGCAGCACCAGCTTGGGCTTGGCCGTGGTGCCGGACGTGAAGTACAGCAGCAGCGGGTCGCTCGCCAGCGTCACGCCTTCGGGCACGAACACACTGGGCACCAGGTGGCTGTCATCGTAGTCGTGCCAGCCCGGCGCCGCGCCGCCGACGGCGATGCGGGTGAAGCACGAGGCATGCGCACCGGGCAAGCCCTCGAACTTGTGGACCTCGGTCGCCTGCGCCACCACGTGCCTGATCTGGCCGCGCTCTATGCGGTCGGCCAGGTCGGCGCCGGAGAGCAGCATCGTGGTCGGCACCAGCACGGCGCCGAGCTTGATCGCGCCCAGCATGATTTCCCACAGCTCGACCCGGTTGGGCAACATCAGCAGCACGCGGTCGCCGCGCCGCACGCCGCGGTTGCGCAGGTATTCGGCCACCTGGCCCGAACGCGAGGCCATGTCGGCGTACGATATCTTGCGTTCGCTGCCGTCCTCCTCGACCACCCACAGGGCCGGGCTCTGGTTGCCCCTGGCCTGGTGGTCGAAATAATCGATGGCCCAGTTGAACTGGTCGAGTTCGGGCTGTCGGTAATCGCGTACCGCGGTGTCGTAGTCGAGGCGATGCTGCTGAAGAAAGTCGCGTGCCTGCACGAAGCGCTGCTGTGGCGTCATGGTGTCTCCGGTCGTGTGAATGCCTTTTCGACCATTCTGCCACCGTTTATGCGGCGCCGGACGCTTATCTCTGGCGTCGCTTCAAGCTTGTCACCGTCATTTCCTCGGCCGGCACCATGGTGTCGATCACACGGCAGTCGCCGCACATGCGCAGGCGCTCGGGATTGGCGGCAAACGCCGGATGGCCGGCCAGCCGGCCCAGCATGTTCTGCACCATGTGCAGCGTGCCGAACGCCTTGTTGCAGCGGATACAGTGGAACGGCTGCGAAGCGTTGAGCACGATTGCCTTCATGCGGTCGGGTGCGAACGACATGCGCGGCACGGGCGTGATCGCGTTCTCGGGACAGGTGTTGGCGCACAGGCCGCACTGCACGCAGTTCTTTTCGATAAAGCGCAGCTGCGGCTCGCCCTGCCCGTCCTGCAAGGCGTTGGCCGGACACACGCCGACGCATGACATGCACAGGCTGCAGGTGGTGGCGTTGACCGCCAGCGTGCCGAACGGCGCGCGCGGCGGCAGGTCGATATGGAGCGGCTGCTGCGGCGCATGGCGGTGCAGATGGTCGAGCGCGTAGTCGAGCGTGTTGCGCTTCTCGAGCGCCAGGTGGAAGGTGGCTGGCGAGGTGCAGGTGGCGCCGCGCGGCGCGTGGCGCAGCGCCAGCAGCAGCTCCTGGGCGGCGTCCGCGCTGCCGGCCTGGACCAGCTGGAAGTGCGGGCCGGCGTAGCCGAGACCATCGAGCACGACCTGGCCGATCGTCATCTGTTCGCTCAGTGCGTCGAGGTATTGCGGCGCGACGTCGCCGGCGGCCAGGATCGCGATGCCCGCCGCGCCATACGCCAGCGCGGCCAGCCAGACGTCGATGCCGGTGGCGGCCACATGCTGCAGTTCGAACGGCAGGATGCGGCCCGGCAGCGCCTCGCCCAGCTGCGCCAGCAATTCTGCGCCGCGCGCGTCGACCAGCAGCAGCACCGGCTGCGCGCCGCCGGCATCGCGAAAGGCGCGCAGCGCCGCGGCCATGCGCTTGCCGGTCAGCGGCGCCGGCGGATAGGCGTAGCGCATGGCGCCGGTCGGGCACACGGTACCGCAGGCGCCGCAGCCGGCGCACAGGTAGGGATTGACCTTGATCTTGTCGCCGTCGCCGACGATCGCCTTTGCCGAGCAGATGTCGATGCAGGCGCTGCAGGCCTCGATGCCGTTGCGGCTGTGGGCGCAGATGCGCTCGTTGTAGTTGAAGTATTTCGGCTTTTCGAAGTCGCCCACCATATCGAGCAGCGCCAGCATTGCCTGCTCGCGCGCACCGGCGTCCGGCCCCGGCGCGTAGTAGCCGTGCGGACTCTGGTGGCTGTCGATCAGGCGCGCCGGACACAGGTCGAGCACCAGGTCGAACTTGCCGCCGCCGACCGCCTGGCCGGGGGCCTGCCAGCGCGCCTCGAACGCGCCCAGCCAGCCGGCCACGGCCACCGTGCGCGCCGCGAACACCGGAAAGATGCGCGCCGCGCCATCGGGTTCGTCGAGCAGCAGCACCGTGACCGGCAGCACCGTGGCCAGGCGCTCGGCCAATGGCAGCGCGCCCGCCGCGGCGCCGACAATCAGCGTGCGGCCGGACGAGCGGTAGCCGACCGTCATGGCCGGCTCGAACTCGGGGAAGCTGCGCATGGCCGTCAATGCGGCCTGGCGCGCCAAGGCGTCGCGCGCGTCCTGGATCGGATCGGGCGCGGCGCCGTCGGTGAAGCGGATGTTCATGGGGTCCCTTGTTGTTGTGGTGGCGGCGTTGCGCCGCCCGGATCGTGCGCCACATGCGCGAGGGCAGGCTCGGCGGCATCGCCCTGCTCTGTCTCGTCTTCCTGGTTCTGCGGATTCTGCTGGTCTTCCTGGGCCTGCTCCTCCTCGCCGAACAGCTTCGCCAGTACGCCGGGCGCATGTTTGAGCGAGGCCAGCATCCCGGCAGTGAGCGGCGCGACCTTGTTGTAATCGTCGATATAGATGTCCAGGCCATCCATCACGTTGAAGTGCGGATCGGCGAACAGTTTTTTGAGCGCCATGCGCTGCACCGTCTTGTCCACGCCCTGCGCGACAAAGGCGGAATAGTCGGACTCGCGGGTTAGCTGCGCGACGTCGTCGAGCGTCGGCGCCGGGCGGCGGGCGTCATCGGGTTCAACGCCGCGGGCTTCGGCCGGGGCCGGCGGTTTGGGCGGCGCCGGCGCATCGGCATCGGTCGCCGCCGGCGCCTCGACCGGATGCGCCTTGAGCCGCGCCCAGCGGCGCAGGAAGCCTTCTTCTGGCATGGTCGGCGCGCTCATCCGTGCTGGCGTCCCTTGCGCACGCGCGGCGTGTAGTTGTCGCGCAGGTAGCTGGCGACCCAGGTATAGATTTCGGCCGGCATCGCCACGCCGTCGGCCGATTCTCCCGAATCGAACATGCGCGTGCCCTCGACGTAGCTGACCGAGGCGCGCGCCGGCATCGCGCGGCCATCTTCCATGCGCCACAACACGAACACCTTGGATTCGGGCGCGATGCAGTTTTCGTAGTAGCCGTCGTTTTCGTCGGTGTGCAGTTCGAGTTCGAGCCCCGACACCAGGTAGTAGTCGCGTTCAGGGCTTTGGCTCAGGATTTGCAGCGGCGCCAGGTTGCCGCGGTCGGGCACCACGCCAACCGCGCTCCAGCTGTCCATCGTGCCCCAGCGGTGCTCGACCGCGCGCCGCCCCATGATGATGGCGACCGGCATGCTTCCCATTTTCATGACTGACGTGTCCCGATGTTGGTGTTCATGGCTTGTGGATGTTTTCGGGCACGCCCGGCTTGTTGACCGTCGGCGACGCATTCTTCGGTTGGGCCTGGGTTGGCGCGCGCTTGACGTCTTCGCTGGCCCGGGCGGTGCCGAGCTTTTCGCTCTTGACCGGCACATTAGCCGCATTGAGCGCCTGCGGGCTGCGCGGCGCGGCGCCGGTGGCCGGTGCGGCGCCGGCTGTGCCGGGCGTGGCGCTGGCCGGCGGCGCCGCCGGGATGCCGGCTTCGGGCGGGGTGGCGACAAACGCCGGGGTACCCACGGCGATGCCGGCCGCGACATTGTCCTTGGTAGCGCTGGCAGCATTCGCCTGGTTCACCGGCGCGCCGGTGGCGCTGGCCACCGTTACCGGCGGCTTGATGCTCCAGCCTTCGGCGGCGGCGCGGCTGCGCCAGCGGGCGCTGACTGCATCCACCTTGGCCGCCAGCAGTTCTTTCTCCTTGGCCGCCTGGGCATCGGCCTTGGCTTTCTTGTCGGCGGCCTCTTTGGCCTGGGCGGGCGACGGCGGCGGCAGCGCCGCCAGCGCCGTCGTGGCCAGCGCCATGCCGGCGGCAAGCGTCAGACCGCGTAGATTGTTGGTGATCGTCATTGCCTGTCTCCTGGACCGCCCTGCGGCGCGGCGTTGCTGGCCGGCGCGGCCTCGGGCTTGGCAGATGGCGGCGCGCCCCCGGTATCACCCGACTGCAGCTCGCTGCCGGGGCGTCCTGCGCTCGATGGTTGCGTGGTGCCGCTGGACGGCCCCTGGCCCGACTCCTGCACCGTACCGGCGGTCTCTGCACCGCTGGTGTTGCCGCCAGCGCCGCCCGCGATGCCCGGTGTTCCGCCAGCATAGGTGGCGTCGGTCTCGGGGCGCGCATTGCGCGTCAGGATCTGACCGCTGGTGGCGCCGCCGGCAGACACCTGGCCCGGATACTTGGTCTGGATCACGCCATTGGCCGCGGCCGGGGTCTTGCCGTCGCAGCCGCCCAGCAGCGCCAGTGCGCCCAGAGAGATCAGGATGATCGATGGTTTCATGCTCGCCTCATCATGCTTAGCTTGATCGTGTTTGAATCAGTGCGCAGGGTCGGGCTGCGGCCCGCGCGGATTGCGCGCCGGCTCGCCGGTCACCATATTGCCGTCATCGTCGATGTCTGGCGGCACGCCGGTTTTCATCTGCTGGTACCACAACTGGTGGTGGGCCTTGGCCCAATTCTCGTCCACGGTGCCGTAGCGCATCGCCTCGTAGGCGCCGGGGGTGCCCCAGGTGCCGATGTACGAGTGGCCCATCGCCGCCACCATATAGATCGCCGCCGCGCCCACGTGCAGCACATTGGCCACCTGCATCACGTAGCGGGTCTGGCCGACCGCGAAGTCAAGCACCAGCCCGGTGACCGACATGATCAGGCCCAGCAGCGCCACGCCGCCCCAGAACCAGGCCTTTTCGCCGGCATTGAAGAAGCCCGCCGCGACGTGCTTCTTCGAGATCAGGCCGCCGCCCTTCTTGACCCACTGCCAGTCGGCGCGGTTGAAGAAATTGCGTTTGAGGAAAGTGAAGAACATCACGATCGAGCACAGGATGAACACCGGCCCGACGAAGTTGTGCAGGTATTTGGAGATGATCGCGACCCACGAGAACAGGTCGTGCCCCATCCACGGCAGCATGATCTTCTTGCCGTACATGATGATGATGCCGGTGATGGCGAGCGCGATGAAGCTGAACGCGGTAGCCCAGTGCACCTGGCGCTCCCAGCGGTTGAAACGCTGCAGCTTCTTGCCCGATTCGGCCACCGGGTTGGCCGGGCCGATGGTCTGGTAGAACAGCACGATCGCCAGCGGCACCGCCAGCAGGATGAAGCCGGCCAGCGTGGCCAGCGGTCCGTTGCGCAGGTGGCGCCAGGTGTTGCCGCCGCGCTGGACGATGACGTTGCCTTCCTTGGTGGCGTACTGGCCCAGGTAGTGGCGGTCGACGTGCACGCGCCCGGAGTCGCTCGACAGCAGGCCCGGATCGGGTACGCGCGAATCGGTTTCGATCTGCAGCATGGTCTGCTCTTCGGCGTAGGCCGGGGTGGCCTGTTTGTGCTTGCCGTCGGCCCAGGCCGAGGGCAGCGCCAGCGCCAGCAGCAGCGCAAGCGCCGTCAGCAGCATCGCGCGCAACAACATCGGGTTCGCTCGCATCTCGGGTGCCTCCTACGGATTGGCGCGGTTGTATTCGTTCTGCTTGCCGTTGCGGTTTTCCACCGTCGCCCACCAGGCCAGGCGGTCGTTGTGGAAGCGCCGCTGGTACGGGCGATCGTCTTTCTTGCCGGCATATTCGCCCTGGATCCAGTGCGGATGCTGGTCCACTTCGAGGCAGCCGGCCAGCAATGACAGCGGCAGTATCAATGCGATGAGCTTGAAGGGCTTCATGTCGGGAACCTCCCTGCACTGTTCTGCGAATCGGTCAGGTCCTGGTTGACGCGCGGGTGATTGCCCTTGGCCTTGATCTCGCCGCCGCGCTTCGGTTTGCCGTAGGCGATCTTCCAGCCCCACAGCTCGGGGCCGTAGCCGCGCGTCTCGACCCGCTGGCGGTAGATGTCGGCGATGATGTTGGCTTCGCCGCCCAGCAGCGCCTTGGTGCCGCACTGCTCGGCGCAGGCCGGCAGCTTGCCTTCGGCGATGCGGTTGCGGCCGTACTTCTTGAATTCGGCTTCGGACGTGTCCGGTTCTGGGCCGCCGGCGCAGAAGGTGCACTTGTCCATCTTGCCGCGGTGGTTGAACAAGCCGGTTTCGCCAAACTGGGGCGCGCCGAACGGGCAGGCATAGAAGCAGTAGCCGCAGCCGATGCACTGGTCCTTGCTGTGCAACACGATGCCGTCTTCGGTGTGATAGATGCAGTTGGTCGGACACACCGCCAGGCACGGTGCATCGGTGCAGTGCATGCAGGCGACCGACACCGAGCGCTCGCCCGGCACGCCATCGTTGATCGTCACCACGCGCCGGCGGTTGATGCCCCAGGCCAGTTCGTGTTCGTTCTTGCAGGCGGTCACGCAGCCGTTGCAGTCGATACAGCGCTCGGTGTCGCAGATGAATTTCATTCTTGCGGCCATGCTCGTTCTCCTTTATGCCTTGACCACGCGGCACAGCGAGACCTTGGTCTCCTGCATCATCGTCACCGCATCGTAGCCATAGGTCCAGCCAGTATTGACCGCCTCGCCGCGCACGATCGGCGCGCCGCCCTCGGGATAGTGCTGTTCCAGGTCCTCGCCCATCCACCAGCCGCCGAAGTGGAACGGCATCCAGACCAGGCCCACCGGCACCCGCTCGGTGACCATCGCCATCATCTTCAGGCGCGCCCCGACCGGGGTCTCGACCCACACGTATTTGCCGATCTCGGCGCCGATCTGGATCGCGTCGAGCGGATTGATCTCGACGAACATGTGCTGCTGCAGTTCGGCCAGCCACGGGTTGGAGCGGGTTTCCTCGCCCCCGCCCTCGTACTCGACCAGCCGGCCCGAGGTCATGATCAGCGGGAAGTCTTTCGAGTAGTCGATGTCCTGCACCGACTTGTACAGCGTCGGCAGGCGCCAGTGGTTGGCCTTGTCCTCGTAGGTCGGGTACTTGGCCACCAGGTCGCGCCGCGGCGTCGCCAGCGGCTCGCGGTGCACCGGGACCGGATCGGGGAAATTCCAGACGTTGGCACGCGCACGCGCATTGCCGTACGGCGCGCAGCCGTGGGCGATGACGACGCGGATGATGCCGCCCGAATTGTCGGTCTTCCAGTTCTTGCCCTCGGCCATGGCCTGCTCTTGCGGGGTGAGCTCGGCCCACCAGCCCAGTTTTTTCAGGAACACATGGTCGAACTCGGGGTAGCCGGTATCGAGTTCGCTGTCCTTGTTGGTCGAGCCGTCGGCCGCCAGCAGGCTCTCGCCATTGTGCTCGACGCCCCAGTTGGCGCGAAACGGCAGGCCGCCTTCGGCCACGCTGCGGCTCAGGTCATACAAGATCGGGGTGCCCGGATGCTTCATCTCGGGTGTACCCCAGCACGGCCACGGCAGGCCGTAGTAGTCGCCCTTGCAGGGACCGGAATCGGCGCGCAGCGTGGTCGGGTTGAAGGTGTGCTTGTTCTCCATGTGCAGCTTGAGGCGCTCGGGCGAGCAGCCGGTGTAGCCGATGGTCCAGCACGAACGGTTGATCTCGCGCAGGATGTCCTCGACCACCGGCTCGTTGTGCACCACCTTGATGTTCTTGCACAGTTCGTTCGCAAAGCCCAGCTTGCGCGCGAACAGGTACATGATTTCGTGGTCGGTCTTGCATTCGAACAGCGGCTGGATCACCCGCTCGCGCCACTGGATCGAGCGGTTCGAGGCGGTGCACGAGCCCTGCGTCTCGAACTGCGAGGCGGCCGGCAGCAGGTACACGCCATCGCTGCGGCCGTGCATCGAAGCCGTCATGCTCGGATAGGGGTCGATCACCACCATCATGTCGAGCTTTTGCATCGCCGCCTTCATGTCCGGCAGGCGGGTCTGGCTGTTGGGGGCGTGGCCCCAGTAGAACACCGCGCGCAGGTTGCTTGGCTGGTCGATGAACTTGTTGTCTTCATTGACCGCATCGAACCAGCGCGACACCGTGATGCCGGGCTTTTCCATCAGTTCCTTGGAACCGAAGCGCGACTTGATCCACTCGTAGTCGACGCCCCAGACGTTGGCGAAGTGCTTCCAGGCGCCTTCGGCCAGGCCATAGTAGCCGGGCAGCGAATCGCCGTTCGGGCCGACGTCGGTGGCGCCCTGCACATTGTCGTGGCCGCGGTAGATGTTGGCGCCGCCGCCGGGAATCCCGATATTGCCCAGCACCAGCTGCAAGATGGACAGCGCGCGCACGTTGGCGGTGCCGACGTGGTGCTGGGTGATGCCCATGCACCACACCACCGACGAGGGCCGGTTGGTGGCCAGCATCTCGGCCGCCATGCGCACCGCCGATTCGGGCACGCCGGTCACGTCCGAGACCTTATCGGGCGTCCAGTTGGCCACTTCCTTGCGTACCTCGTCCATGCCGTAGGTGCGCTCGGCGATGTATTTCTTGTCTTCCCAGCCGTTGTTGAAGATGTGCCACAACATGCCCCACACCAGCGGGATGTCGGTGCCGGGCCGCACCCGCACATAGTGGTCGGCGAAGCGCGCGGTGCGGGTAAAGCGCGGGTCGATCACGATCATCTTGGCGCCCAGTTCCTTGGCGTGCAAAAAGTGCAGCATCGAGATCGGGTGCGCCTCGGCCGGGTTACTGCCGATGAACAGCACCGCCTTGCTGTGGTGCAGGTCGTTGAACGAATTCGTCATCGCCCCGTAGCCGAAGGTCTGGGCCACGCCGGCCACTGTCGTCGAGTGGCAGATGCGGGCCTGGTGATCGCAGTTGTTCGAGCCCCAGAACGAGACGAACTTGCGCAGCAAATAAGCCTGTTCGTTATTGTGCTTGGAGCTGCCGATCCACATCACCGAATCGGGCCCGGCCTGCTGGCGCAGCTGGCCCAGCTTGTCGCCGATTTCGTTGATGGCCTGGTCCCACGAGATGCGCTGGTATTTGCCATTGACCAGTTTCATCGGATAGCGCAGGCGGTGTTCGCCAAACGCGTGCTCGCGCACCGAGGCGCCCTTGGCGCAGTGCGCGCCCATATTGATCGGCGAATCGAAGGCCGCTTCCTGGCGCACCCAGACGCCGTTGGCCACCACCGCATCGACCGAGCAGCCGACCGAGCAGTGGCTGCACACGGTGCGCTTGACTTCGGTCGGCACCGGCGTGTTCGGCAGCGGGTCGGCCTGGGCCGGCTCGATCATATTGAACGGCAGGTGGCGCGCCAGCGCACCGGCGCCGACCGCGACACCGGCGCCGGCCAGGAAGCTGCGTCGTTTCACGCCGCTCTCGCGGACTGTCTTTACCAGGGACATATGCAAATTCCTCGTGGTTATCGGTGGCTCACCAATAGGCGGCGGTCTGGTAGTAGCGGCGGATGTGATCGGTCTCGTGGTAGCCGCGCTTGACGTTCGGATCAAGCTGGGCCGGTGCGGCCGGCGCGGCGGCCTGGGCTGGCGCGGCCGCAGCCGCCACCAGCAGCGCGCCCAGCGGGGCCGCCTTGAGGAAGCCGCGCCGCGTCAAGTCGGGCTGGCCGGCGTCGGCTGCCGGGTTCAGGATCGGGTCATGCGTCATTGCTCTGCTCCTCCACCGCGAACGCGTCGGCTTCGAGCGCCAGGAAGGCGCCGGCCAGCTGTGCCACCAGGCGGTAGTAGTTGGCGCCGGCGGCGCCGGCGATATCGTCCATGGCGCGCTCGTACCAGGGCGCGATATGAACCTCGAAGAAAGCTTGCTGTTGCTCGAGCGGGCGCGGCCTGATGCCGGGCGCGCCGCCGACCAGCACCCGCATGGTCTCGCACAGGGCGCCGATGTGGTCCTCGAATTCGGCGCTGCCGCGACCACGCGCCAGCCCGAGCCGGGCCAGGTCGGCGCGCAGCTCGGCCAGCGGCGTGTCATTGATGAAGCCGGCGATGTAGCGCGAGCCGTAGGGATTCAACAGGGGCGTGCCAACGGAGACGAACAGGGCGTCGAATTCATCGGCGACGGCTTGCGAGTCGATCACGCTCGAGGCCAGCGTGAGGCGCTCCCAGGCCTGCTCCAGCGCCGGCTCGCCACCCTGCGACAGGATCGGCTCGCTGTGCGCCAGCGCGCCCAGCAAACCGGCATCGGGCGCCGCCAGGAACAGGCGCGCCAGCAAGGCATACAGGTCGGCGCGGGCCTGGTCTTCGCCGGCGAGCGGTTTGGAGGGCGGCGCAACGGTGGCGAATACGGTCGCAGCGCTGGTCTGGATACTGTCGGGTGGCGCAGTGGTGGGCAACACTCGGATGCTCTCCGTTATAAAAAATTCACGTTCAGTGTAGTGCGCGGACACAATGCGGCGCGCACAGTTGGCCTTACTTCATGCCGGCTGCGGCCATGATGATTCGGATCAGAAATGCCACTAGCGTCAGGGCAAGAACACCGCCCGCCCACAGCAGTCCCATCCAGCCCAAACGCCGCAGCCATTCGCGCCTGGTCGCCATCAGTGGTACCCCGCGTCGGCCTTGACCTTGCCGCGAAACACCCAGTACGACCAGCCGGTGTACATCAGGATGACCGGCAGGATGAACAGCGTGCCGACCAGTGCGAAGCCCTGGCTCTGCGGCGGCGAGGCGGCTTGCCAGATCGTGATCGCGGGCGGCACCACGTGCGGCCAGATGCTGATCGCCATGCCGCTGTAGCCGAGGAAGATCAGCGCCAGCGCCAGCACGAACGGCAGTCGGTGCGGCGTGCGCTTGAGTGAACGCAGCAGCAGGAACACGCACAGCGCCACCAGCAGCGGCACCGGCGCCAGCAGCAACATATTCGGGAAGCTGAACCAGCGCTCGGCCACGTGCTCGAAGCGCAGCGGCGTCCAGATGCTGACCGCCACGATCGCGCCCAGCAGCAGCAGCGAAAACGGCTTGGCGACCTGGATCATGCGGGCGTGCAATTCGCCCTCGGTCTTCATGATCAGCCAGGTCGCGCCGAGCAAGGTGTAGGCCACGATCACGCCCAGGCCGGCCAGCAGCGGGAACGGCGCCACCCAGTCGAGCGGACCGCCCGAAAAACGCCCGTCCGCCACCGCGATGCCATCGAGGAAGGCGCCCAGCGTCACGCCCTGGAAGAACGCCGCCACTAGCGAGCCGCCGATGAAGGCCTTATCCCACAGGTGGCGTTCGCCCTCCTTGGCCTTGAAGCGAAATTCGAACGCCACCCCGCGAAACACCAGTCCGATCAGCATGAAGATCAGCGGCAGATAGAGGCCCGACAAAATAATCGAATAGGCCAGCGGAAACGCCGCCAGCAGGCCCTCCCCGCCCAGCACCAGCCAGGTTTCGTTGCCGTCCCACACCGGGGCGACCGTGTTCATCATGTTGTCGCGGTCGCGTTTTTTTGGCGTGAACGGGAACAGCATGCCGATGCCCAGGTCAAAGCCGTCCAGCAGCACGTACATGAAGACCGAGAAGAAAATGATGACGATCCAGATGATCGACGTGTCGATGCCCATGATTTACGGTCCCTTCGGTTGGTCGTCGTCCTGTGCGCCAGGCGGGTCGGCTTGCGGGTTGGTGTCGAGGCCGAGGTTGGGGCTGGCGCCGCGTCCGTCATCGTCATCGTCGTTGCGCGCGTCGGCCGCCGACAGCGGCCGGCTCGGCGTGCGACCCTCGCCCGGCCCGCCTTGCGCTGCGTGCTGCAAGACGAAGTGCTGCGGCCCCTTGCCGATCAGGCGGATCAGGTAGATGGTGCCGGCCCCGAACACGAACAGATAGGCCAGCACGAACAGGCCGAGCGTGACGGCCATCGTGGTGACGCTGTGCGGCGAGACGGCGTCGGCAGTGCGCAGCACGCCGTAGATCACCCACGGCTGGCGCCCCACTTCGGTGGTGATCCAGCCGGCCAGGATCGCGACCAGGCCGGCCGGCCCCATCACCAATGCGAAGCGCAGGAACAGCCGCTTGCCGTAGAGCCGGGCGCCGCGCCGCAGCCACAGGCTCCAGGCGCCGAGCGCGATCATCAACAGGCCCAGCCCGACCATGACGCGAAAGCTCCAGAACACGATCGTCGAATTGGGGCGGTCTTGGCGCGGAAATTCCTTCAGCCCCGGGAACTGGCCGCGCAGGGAATGGGTGAGGATCAGGCTGCCAAGATAGGGAATTGCCACCGCGTAGCGCGTCACTTCGCGTTCCATGTCGGGAATTCCGAACACCAGCAGCGGCACCGCTTCGCCGGGTTGGTTTTCCCAGTGGCCTTCCATCGCGGCCAGCTTGGCCGGTTGGTGCTCGAGCGTATTGAGGCCGTGGAAGTCGCCGATCACGGCCTGGATCGGCGCCACGATCATGATCATCCACATCGCCATCGACAGCATCTTGCGCACCGCCTTGTTGTCGTTGCCGTGCAGCAGGTGCCAGGCGCCGGAGGCGCCGACGATCAGCGCCGTGGCAAGAAACGCCGCGACCACCATGTGCATTAGCCGGTACGGGAACGAAGGGTTGAACACGATCGCCAGCCAGTCGACCGGGATCATGCGCCCGTCCTCGATGGCGAAGCCCTGCGGCGTCTGCATCCAGCTGTTGGCGCCCAGGATCCAGGTGGCCGAGACCAGCGTGCCGATCGCCACCATGCAGGTGGCGACGAAGTGCAGCTGTGGCCCGACCCGGTTCCAGCCGAACAGCATCACGCCCAGGAAGCCGGCCTCGAGGAAGAACGCGGTCAAGACCTCATAGGTGAGCAGCGGACCCATGATGCTGCCGGCAAACGCCGACAGCGTGCTCCAGTTGGTGCCGATCTGGTAGGCCATGACGATGCCCGAGACCACGCCCATGCCGAAGGCGACGGCGAAGATGCGGATCCAGAAATGGTAGAGGTCGACATACACCTGGCGCTTGGTGCGCAGCCAGCAGCCTTCGATCACCGCCAGGTAACTCGCCATGCCGATGGTGATGGCCGGGAAGATGATATGGAAGGAAATGGTGAACGCAAACTGAATGCGCGCCAATTCGAGGGCGGTGAAGCCGAACATGGACACTCCTACTTGCAACAGGAGCGAGCCACACTAGCATGGGCATTAGCGCACACGATTGGACGATGTCGTTTTGCTTATTTTTTTGCACCCTGTGGCGCGTGCGCATCGGCGCGCCTCGACAAACACGCACCGGCGCTGGCAACATGGCTTGTTGACGCAGTCCGCTCTGGCCACGACGCCGGGCATGCGCGTGCGCAACACGTCTATAATCAAGGGGTTTCGCACCGTCCGCCAGCCTGCCCCATGTCCCTGCCCCAGCAACATTCCCTGCCCTCTAACACGGCCGATCCGTTACCGGTCAGCCTGCAGGCGCTCAAGTCGTGCGCCACCTGCAGCATGCACCAGCTGTGCCTGCCGATGGGCCTGGCCGACGCCGACATCGAGCGGCTCGACAGCATCATCGGGCGCCGCCGCCGGCTGGCGCAGGGCGAGCGCCTGTACGCGATGGGCGAGCCGTTTCGCAACCTGTATGCGGTGCGCCTTGGCCACTTCAAGACCTACCAGGTGAACGCCGCCGGCGAAGCCCAGATCACCGGCTTCCAGATGGCCGGCGAACTGCTGGGCATGGACGCGATCAGCGGCCACCATCATTGCGACGCGGTGGCGCTCGAAGACAGCGAGGTGTGCGAGATCCCGTTCGCGCGGCTGGAAGAACTGTTCGGTGAAGTGCCGATGCTGCTGCGCCACTTCCACCGCATCATGAGCCAGGAAATCACGCGCGAGCAAAACGTCATGCTGTTACTTGGCAATATGCGCGCCGAACAGCGCTTCGCGGTGTTCCTGGTGAACCTGTCGGCGCGCTACGCCGCGCGCGGTTACGCGGCCAACGGCTTCGGGCTGCGCATGTCGCGCGAAGACATCGGCAACTACCTCGGCCTGACCATCGAAAGCATCAGCCGCCTGTTGTCGCGCTTTAAAAAACAGGGCTGGATCGCGGTCGACAAGCGCGACATCACCCTGCTCGACCCGGACAAGCTCAAGGCGCTGGCGTCCGGTGTCGAGGTGTGCAGCCCGATGGCCTGAACGGCGTAATCCCGGGCGCCAGCAGCGCTGGACAATCAGGCTGCAAGCGAGATGGCCAGCGCCTCGGCGTCGGCGCCGGCCGGGATCCGCATCGGCGCCGCCGGATCGGTCACGGCGCGCCATACCGCGCGCGCCACATCCTGCCCCTGGGTCAGCGGCGCGTCGGCGCCGCTGCCGGCGAACACCTTGGCCATCAGCGGCGCATAGGCCTCGGGCGTCGGCGCTGCCATGCGGCTGCGCGCATTGGCGCCGAAACTGGTGCTGGGCGCGCGCCCCGGGAGCACCAGGCGCGCCCGGATGCCGAGCGGCGCCAGTTCTAGCGCCAGCGACTCGGTGAACGCATCCACCGCGGCCTTGCTGCCGGTGTACACCGACAGCAGTGGCAACGGCGCCAGCGTGACGGCCGAGGTGACGTTGACGATCACGCCGGCGCCGCGTTCACGCATCCCCGGCAGCAGCGCCTGGGTCATGGCGATGGTGCCGAGGGTGTTGGTCTCGAACACGGCGCGCGCGCTGTCCATCGTGATCGCTTCGAGCGGATACAGCAGGCCGATGCCGGCGTTGTTGACCAGCGCGTCGACCGGCCCCGCTTGTTCGACTGCGGCGCGGATGCTGGCGGCGTCGCTCACATCCAGCGCCAGAAGGCGCAGGCGCGGCGACGGCGGCAACAGGCTGGCGTCCGGCTGGCGCATGGTGGCGATGACGTTCCAGTCGTGCTCCAGGAAATGGCGTGCGATCTCGAGGCCGAAGCCGGACGAGCATCCGGTGATCAGGACAGTGTTCATGGTGGACTCCTTGTTTGGTTGCAGTAACGCTACGATAGACCAGCCAAGTCGGACGCGCTACAATCGGCAATCCAGATTACATGTTCGAGAGTCCAATCATGCGCGATCCCCTTGCCGACGTGGTCGGGCTGCTGCAGCCGGCCGTGCGCTTTACCAAAGTCGTCAGCGGCGCCGGCCGCTGGGGCGTGCGCCGCGCCGAGGGCGGGCATCCGTCGTATTGCGTGGTGCTGGAGGGCAGTTGCCGGCTTGCGGCCGCGGGGCACGCCGAGCTGGTGCTGGAAGCGGGCGACTTCGTCCTGATCCCGGCGACCGAGCGCTTCACGATGTCGGGCATCGAGCGGCCAACCGAGCACGACTTCGACAGGCTGCCGCTGCAAGCGCAGAGCGGCGAATTCCGCCATGGCGCGCAGGACGCCGCAGCGGACGTGCGCTTCATCATCGGTCACTGCGTGTTTGGTTCGCCCGACGCGGCGCTGCTGGTGTCACTGCTGCCGCGCCTGGTGCACGTGCGCGGCGAACCGCGCCTGGCCACGCTGGTGGCCCTGGTCGGCGACGAGTCGCGCGCCCAGCGCCCGGCGCGCGAGGTGATCATGGCGCGCCTGCTCGAAGTGCTGCTGATCGAAGCGCTGCGCGCCAGCGCCGGGCAAGACGCCCCGCCCGGACTACTGCGCGGCCTGGCCGACGCGCGCCTGGCGCCGGCGCTGCGCCAGATGCACGAAGCGCCCACGCGCGCCTGGACCGTGGCCGAACTGGCGCAGCACGCGGCGCTGTCGCGCTCGAGCTTCTTCGAGCGCTTCAGCCGCGCAGTCGGCGTGGCGCCGATGGAATATCTGCTGGCCTGGCGCATGGCGCAGGCCAGGCAACTGCTGCGGCGCGGCGGCTGCGCCATCGCCGAGGTGGCAGAGCGGGTCGGCTACAGTTCAGCCAGCACCTTCAGCGTCGCGTTTGCACGCCACGCCGGCATGGCGCCCGGGCGCTATATGCGCGAGCAGGCCCAAGGCGCGCCAGCCGACCAACCGGCGCTGAGCGCAGCGTAAACCCCCCGGGGTCAGTGCCGACAAGCGGACACGAACTCAGCCTTAGGCAGTGGCCAGCCCGGCCACCGGGAACATCCGGTCGTAGGCGATATTGAACAGGAACCCGTAGATCAGATAAAAGGTGACGATCGCAATATCCATCAAGAAGGCCGCCCACAGGCCGATGCCCAGGTACCACGCGATCATGGGGATCAGCATCACCACCAGTCCCGCCTCGAACAGGACGGTGTGCAGCACCCGGATCGCCATCGATTTCTCGATGCCGCCGTAGAGGCGCAGCATGGCGCGGTCAAAGCCGATATTGAAGATAAAATTCCACAGCGTTGCCAGGGTGGCCGATGCCAGCCCGATCACGCCCATATGGTCGAGCGGCTGGTCGAACAGCGCCGCCGATCCGGGAATAAAGATGGCCAGGGCCACGGCTTCGAACATGAGCGCGTGGCGCACGCGGTCGCGGGAGGTACGCATAGGATTTCTTTCTGGAGTCTGTCGCGGGCGCAGCCCGGACGACAGTCGATGGCGTTGACAATTGCAGGGCCGGGCAAGCGCGTGGCGTCCCGGCTTGGTGCCGAGGCCGTATGGTCGCATAGTCGAACTATGTATGCATACGGGCAAAATCGAGGCATCATGCTTCAAATATGAAACACACCAATTGGGATGACTTGCGACTGCTGCTGCTGATCGCACAGGAAGGCACGCTGCGCGGCGCTGCCAGGAAGGCCGGCCAGAGCCCGGCAACGCTGTCACGCCGGCTCGACGACCTCGAACAAGCGCTCGGGCAACGGGTGGTCGAACGCTTCCAGGGCGGTTGCGTGCCGACCGCGTTCGGGGCCGAGATCATTGCCTGGGCCGGCCAGATGGGCGAGATCGCACTCGAGATCGAACGAACGCGCGACCATCATGATGCGCATGCCGCCTCGGGCCTGGTGCGGATCAACACCGATGAGTGGCTAAGCTACTTTCTCACCACCAGGTTCGCGCAGTTTCACGCGCGCCACCCGAATGTCGAGATCGAGATCGTCACCTCGCACCGCCCGTACAGCCTGGCGCGGCGCGAAGCCGATATCGCGATCCGCCCCTACCGCCCCGAGCAGCTCGACCTGGTGGCGCGCCAGATCGGCACCTTGTCGTTCGGCCTGTATGGCAGCCGCGATTTGGCCGCGCGCCACGCGGCGGCGCTGGCCAGGCAGGATTGGGCCAGCCTGCCGTTTGTCGGCTTCGACGAGCCGCGCGCCGAATTCCAGTCCGACCGCTGGCTGCGCGCGCTGCCCGGCGCGCCGGCGCCGTGGATGCGCTGCAGCTACGGTCTCGGCATCCTCGATGGGGTGGCGCATGGCGCCGGTCTGGGCGTGCTGGCCACCTTCCTGGCGAGCGACCACGGCAGCCTGGTTGCTGCGATTGAGCATATACCCGAACTGGACCAGGACATCTGGCTGTCGATGCATAGCGGCCTGCGCGCCAGCGCGCGCATCCGGGCCGTGGTCGACTTCATGGAACAAGTATTTCAGGAGTATCGCGAGACTGGTCTCTAGCTCGCTACAGCGCGATCACCAGCTGCGGGCGGTAGCCCTCCTGCTCGCCCTTGCTCAGGTAGCCGAGCGGGTTGGCCACCACCCGGCACGACCACGCGTGTGCACCGTCGCACCCCTCGACCACATAATCATTCATGCAGTGCAGGTGCCCGTGCATCCAGACGTCGGCCTGCTTGAACAAGCCATCGAGGCAATTGCAGAAGCCCGCGGTGCCGGGGGTGACGCCGTAGCGCGGATCGGCGCTGAGCAGGCTCGGCGCGAAGTGGGTCACGACCACGGTCTTGCCATCGAACGGGGTGGCCAGCGCGGCGCGCAGCCAGGCCTGGCAGTCGAGCGCCAGCTCGCGCCAGCCTTCGGCCAGCACCGGTTCGCCGTTCTTGAACGTGGTGTTCTTGCCGAGGTAGTAGTTGGCGGCGCGGAAGGCCTTGGTGCGCGCCTGCAGCTGTTTGGTCAGATCGGTCTCGCGCACTGCCAGCGCTTCGAAGTCGCTCCACAGCGTGGTGCCGATGAAGCGCACGTCGTCGATCGTGATCACCTCGCGGTCGAGCCAGCGGATGCCCAGGCGCTCGCAGATCGACTGCAGGCGACGATAGGTTTCGTCGTGATCGAAGCCGTCGAATTCGTGGTTTCCGGGGATGAACAGCACCTCGATGCCGGCCAGTTCGGGCCGCAGCGGCGAGAACCGCTCGAGGCCGAAATCCTGGCTTTCCAGGCGTGAACCCGCTTGGTACGAACCGATGTCGCCGGCCAGTACGATGACGTCGATGCCGGGCAAAATCTGTGGCCGGAAGTCGGGATAGCGTTCGAGGTGCAGGTCCGAGAAAAGCTGTATGCGCATGGTGGCGCAGTATAAAGCAAGCCGGCCCGGCCAGTGGTTCGGCTCGGGCCGGCGTGCCTGGCTAGCGCATCAGAAGCGGATGTTGGCCGTCAGGCTGGCCGAACGCGGGGTGCCGGGCGTATAGCGGTAACCGCTCTTGTTGATCGACGCCACGTACTTTTCGTCGGCCAGGTTGTAGACGTTCAGGCGCAGGTCGATATTGTTGCTGACCTTGTAGCCAAGCATGGCGTCGAACACCCAGTACGAATCGGTGTACGCCGGGGTGCCGATGGCGCCGTCGGTGCCGCGCGCCAGCTTGTCGGAAAAGCGCGCGCCGCCGCCGACGCGCAGGCCCCATGGCAGGTCGTACGAGGTCCAGGCGGTGAAGGCGTGCTTGGGCGTGTAGGTCAGGCTGTTGGCGCCGGCCGCGGTCACGTTGCGGCCACGCTCGACGCTGGTGTCCATATAGGTGTAGCCGGCGCTGAGCAGCCAGCGCGGCGCCACTTCGCCGGTCGCGCCCAGCTCGATGCCCTGCACCTGCTTCTCACCGGTCTGGTAGTACTGCAGATCGACCGGATCCTGCTCGACCTCGTTCTTGACCTTGGTGCGGTACAGCGCGCCCGACAGCGACAGCTTGCTCCTGAGCAGGTCGAGCTTGCCGCCCACTTCGAGGGTGGTGGTTTCTTGCGGATCGTAGATCGGATTCTGCGCGTTGTTCAGGCTGCCCGAGACGGTGAAGTTGCCGCCCGGCGGCGCCTTGGAACTGGCGACGGTGGCGTACACGCTGCTGTTGGCGGTCGGCTTGTACAGCGCCGAGAGCTTGCCGTTGACCAGGTTGTCGCCAAC
>Ga0308160_10002513_pt1 | contig 22018 bp, 19 predicted proteins | sample PhyFR1_FD_201036 | JGI IMG/M metagenome (GOLD analysis project Ga0308160, IMG submission 201036) | Phyllosphere microbial communities from UC Gill Tract Community Farm, Albany, California, United States - DLSLF.R1 | ecosystem: Host-associated > Plants > Phyllosphere > Unclassified | place: USA...
CTGTCGGCCAGGCCGGACGGCCCCCGCGCGTGCCGGTGCCCAAGGACAGCTTCGCATCGACGGCTTGGGCAATCGCTGCGAAATCGATATGGCGCGAAAGCAGGGTCAGCGGGTCGCCTATCTGCTGACGCTTGGCTTCGCGTTCGTGTCCGGCAAACAAGCTGATCATCGCGCGACCTCGGCTGTTGGCTAAGACCCTATGATGCCAAAGCAGGCAGGTTTTTAGAGGTGCCCTTAAGTCGCTCCTACAAAAAATCCGCCGCGCGATGCGAGCAGCGCGAAGCCAGCGGCGCCGGCCTCAGCCCTCGGCCGCCTGTTCTTCCAGGATCGGCTTGGCCAGCGCGAAGGCGTGGTTGGCCGCGGGAACGCCGCAGTAGATCGCCGCCTGCAGCAGCACTTCCTTGATCTCGTCCGCGCTCACGCCATTGTTGCGCGCGGCGCGCACGTGCAGCTTGAATTCCTCGTCGTGGCCGAGCGCGACCATCATCGCCAGGGTCAGCAGCGACCGGGTGTGGCGCGGCAGGCCGTCGCGGGTCCACACCGTACCCCAAGCGGTGCGGGTGATGAACTCCTGGAACTCGCTGGTGAAGTCGGTGCGCGCGGCCAGCGAGCGTTCCACGTGGTCTTCGCCGAGTACGGCTTTGCGGACCTGCAGTCCGGCGTCGTAGCGTTGTTTCTCGTCCATGGGGGGTTCCGTCGTGATGTCGGGGGGATGCAGCGCCGGGTTCGCTCGGAGGAGGTGTTGCCGGCCGTCTGCGCTGCGCAGCGGGCTTTGGTTCTAGGCAGCCTGCAGAAATTCGAGAGGGAAATCGCTCAAGCGTTGCCGAGCACGCGGTCGATCCAGGTATCGGCCATGCCGCGCCAGCTGTCGGCCGCGAACAGGGCCTGCAGCCGGTCGGCGTCCAGCACCTCGGTCACCCGCGCATCGTCGCCCAGCACGTCGCGCAGGTGCCGCCCTTGCTGCAGCGCGCGGCGCGCCGATTCCTCCACCAGCGCATGCGCGGCCGCCTTGCCCAGGGTTTCGGCAAGCGCGACCGATACCGCCTCGGCGTAGAGCAAGCCGCCATGGCTGTCCAGGTGCGTACGCATGCGCGCGCGATCCAGTTCCAGGCCGTCGATGACGCTGCGCATCTGCGCCAGGCTGCCGGCGCTCAGGCGCACGATCTCCGGCACCGTTTCCCACTCCGCATGCCACTGCCCGGCGGCGCGCTCGTGCGGCTGCGGCAGCGCCGCGTACAGCGTGGACACAAGGCCGGGCACGCGCGTGGCCGCGGCGATGGCGGCCACGCAGCCCACCGGGTTGCGCTTGTGCGGCATCGCCGAGGAGCCGCCCTTGCCGGCGGCGGCCGGCTCGAAGGCCTCAGCCACTTCCGACTGCATCAGCAGCACGATGTCGGTGGCGATCTTGCCCAGGGTCCCGGCCAGCAGCGCGAACGCGCTGCCGATCTCGACGATACGGTCACGCGCGGCATGCCAGGGCAGCGCCGGCAGCGGCAGCCGCAGCGCCTGCGCCAGCGCCTGCGCCACCGCCAGTCCCTGCGTCTGCAGCGAAGCCAGGGTGCCGGCGGCGCCGCCGAACTGCAGCACCAGCGCGTCCTCGCGCAGCGCCTGCAAGCGGCGCTGGATGCGCTGCAGCGCATCCAGCCAGCCGGCGGCCTTGAGTCCGAACGTCACCGGCACCGCCTGCTGCAGCAGCGTGCGGCCGGGCAGGCCGGTATCGCGTTCGCGCTGGGCCAACGCGTGCACGGCAGCGCACAGCGCGGCCAGCTTCGGCTGCAACGCGTCCAGCGCGGCGCGCAGCTGCAGCACGCTGCCGGTGTCGATCGCGTCCTGGCTGGTGGCGCCCCAGTGCACCCAGCGCGCGGCGTCCGCGTCGGTCGCCTCGACCTGCGCGGTCAGCGCCTTGACCAGCGGAATGGCCGGATTGCCGGCCAGCGCGGTGGCCTGGCCGAGCGCGGCCAGGTCGTACTGCGGCGCCTGGCAGGCCGCCTGGATGGCCGCGACCGCGGCCTCCGGAATCACCCCGCAGCGCGCCTCGGCCAGCGCCAGCGCGGCCTCGAAATCGAGCATGCCCTGCAACCGCGCGGTATCGTCGAACAGCGCATCGATGTCGGGGTCGCCGAACAGGGGGCTGAGCAGGGAAGAGCTGGAATGCATGCGTGATCTCTGTGCGGGTCGGGCCGGCGCATCGGGCCGGCCAAGGCAAGGGTAGCGCCAACGCGATGACGGGATGCGGCGGATAGCGCCCGCCGGCCGCTGTCGCCTGTCTGTAGGAGCGGCTTCAGCCGCGACAGGCGTTACCGGTTAATGCCTGTCGCGGCTGAAGCCGCTCCTACAGCAAACGCGGCGAGCGCCAGCGCTCAATAGCTGAAGAACACCGTCTCCTGCTCGCCCTGCATGCGCACGTCCCAGGCGTACTGGCCCGGCGCGGTGCGCTGGGCCAGCAGCGTGCCGCGCCGTTGCGGCGGCACCAGCGCCAGGATCGGGTCCTCGTCGCTGCCCGCGGCATCGGCGAAGTACAGCCGTGTGGATGCAGCGCGTAGCAATCCGCGCATGAACACCAGCACCACCAGGTGCGGCGCCTGCGGCGCGCCCTTGGGCCCGGCCACCGCGCCCGGCTTGATGGTGCTGAAGGAGAAACGGCCATGCGCGTCGGTGGGCACGCGGCCCCAGCCGTGGAAGGCCGGATCGCGATCGTCGTGGCGCGGGTCGTCGCGATGCGCGTAGATGCCGGCGGCGTCGGCCTGCCAGATCTCCAGCACCGCATCGGCGACCGGCACGCCGGCGCCATCGAACACCGTGCCGCTCACCTGCACGCGCTCGCCGCGCGCCGCGGCCGGCGCGATCTCGGTGCGGTACAGCGGCTCCAGGCCCAGACGGTAGTACGGGCCGACGGTTTGCGAAGGGGTTGCCTGAAAACTCATGGTCTCACTCCCAGACGGTCTGCTTGCGGCCGCGCAGCACGATGTCGAACCGGTAGGCCAGCGCGTATTCGCTGATCGCGTTCTCCCAGTCGAACGCCGACACCATCCGCGCCTTGGCCTTGTCGTCGTCCACGCAATTGAAGATCGGGTCGTAGGCCAACAGCGGATCGCCGGGGAAGTACATCTGCGTGACCAGGCGCTGGCCGATGCCCTCGCCGTGCAGCGAAAAGTGGATGTGCGCCGGGCGCCAGGCGTTGTAGTGGTTGCGCCATGGATAGGCGCCGGGCTTGATGGTCTTGAAGCGGTAGCGGCCGTGGTCGTCGGTCAGCACCTGGCCGGTGCCGGTGAAGTTGGGGTCCAGCGGCGCGTCGTGCTGGTCGCCGGCGTGCAGGTAGCGCCCGGCGGCGTTGCATTGCCAGACCTCGACCACGCTGTTGCGCACCGGCTGGCCGTTCTCGTCGAGCACGCGGCCGCAGACGACGATGCGCTCGCCCAACGGCTCGCCGGGAAAGCAGGCGGTGAGGTCGGCGGCATGCGCGCCCAGGGTGATGCGGTCCAGCGTCGGGCCGGTGATTTCCGACAACGTGGCCGGAATCGCGATCGGGTCGCGGCTGGGGCCGCGGCGCACGGTCGAGACGTAGGCCGGATGGATGTTCGGCGGCTGCGTGCCCGGATACGGCTTGCGATAGCCGAGCAGCGCCGCGTTGGTGGAATCGCTCATCTTGCTCCTTCCGGTGGCTCCATACGGAGCCTGTTGCGTAGTCGTTGCCTGCGCCTGGGTAGCCGCCGCTGCGACAAGATAGTCGCTCAGACGCGCTCGATCGCCAGCGCCACGCCCTGGCCGACGCCGATGCACATCGTCGCCAGGCCGCGGCCGCCGCCGCCGGCCTCGAGCTGGCGCAGCAGGGTCAGCGCCAGCCGCGCGCCGCTCATGCCCAGCGGATGGCCGAGCGCGATCGCGCCGCCGTTGGCGTTGACGTGCGCGGCATCGTCGGCCACGCCCAGCTCGCGCAGGCAGGCCAGCCCCTGCGCGGCGAAGGCCTCGTTCAGTTCGATCGCATCGAAGTCCCCGATCGTCGCGCCGAGCCGCGCCAGCAATTTGCGCGTGGCCGGCACCGGGCCGATGCCCATGTAGGCCGGTTCCACGCCAGCCGATGCGAAGCCGAGCACGCGCGCCCGCGGGGTCAGGCCCAGCGCCTGCACCTGCGCGGCCGAGGCCAGCAGCAGCGCCGCGGCGCCGTCGTTGATGCCCGAGGCGTTGCCGGCGGTGACCGTGCCCGGCTGGCGGAAGATCGGCTTGAGCCTGGCCAGCGCTTCCAGCGTGGTGTCCGCGCGCGGATGCTCGTCGCACGCGACCTCGACGGTCTCGCCGCGCTTGCCGCCGGGCACCGTCACCGGCACGAGTTCGCCGTCGAAGAAGCCGGCCAGCTGCGCGGCGGCGGCGCGCTGCTGGCTGCGCAGCGCGAGCGCGTCCTGGTCCTCGCGCGAGATGCCATAACGCGCAGCGACGTTCTCGGCGGTCTCGCCCATCAGCTCGACGCCGTACAAGCGCTGCATTTCTGGATTGACGAAACGCCAGCCCATCGTGGTGTCCTCGATGCGCTGCTCGCGCGCGAACGGCGTGGCGGCCTTGCCCATCACGTACGGCGCGCGCGACATCGACTCCACGCCGCCGGCGATCGCCAGCCCGATCTCGCCGGCACGGATGCCGCGCGCGACCGTGCCGACCGCATCCAGCCCCGAGCCGCACAGGCGGTTGATGGTGCTGCCGGGCACGCTGGATGGCAGCCCGGCCAGCAACAGGCTCATGCGCGCGACGTTGCGATTGTCCTCGCCGGCCTGGTTGGCGCAGCCGAGATAGACGTCTTCGATCAGCGCCGGGTCCAGCTGCGGATGCCGCGCCAGCAACGCCTTGATCGGCACCGCGCCGAGGTCGTCGGCGCGCACGCCGGCCAGCGCGCCGCCGTAGCGGCCGATCGGGGTGCGGATGCCATCGATGATGAACACGTCGCTCATTGCGCCTTCTCCATCGTCAGTTGCAATCCGGTCAGGCGTTGCAGTTCGTCCAGCGACACGCCCTCGATGAGCTCGATCACCGAGGCGCCGTTCTTGCCCACCGCGAACACGCCCAGGTCGGTGTAGACGCGCGAGACGCAGCGCAACCCGGTCAGCGGATAGCTGCACGCGGCGACCAGCTTGCTGTCGCCGCCCTTGGTCAGCAGGTCCATCATCACGAACACGTCCTTGGCGCCGATCGCCAGGTCCATCGCGCCGCCGACCGCGGGGATCGCGTCCGGCGCGCCGGTACTCCAGTTGGCCAGGTCGCCATGCACCGAGACCTGGAACGCGCCGAGCACGCACACGTCGAGCCGGCCGCTGCGCATCATCGCGAACGAGTCGGCATGATGGAAATAGCAGCCGCCGGTCAGCAGCGTCACCGGCTGCTTGCCGGCGTTGATCAGGTCCGGATCCTCCGCGCCGGGCGCCGGTGCCGGGCCCATGCCGAGCACGCCGTTCTCCGAATGCAGGAAGATCTCCTTGTCGGCCGGCAGGAAGTTGGCCACCAGAGTCGGCAAGCCGATGCCGAGATTGACGTAGGCGCCTTCGCCGATGTCGCGCGCCACGCGCGCGGCGATCTGTTCGCGGTTCAAACGGTTCATGCGGCGTCTCCGGTGGCGACCACGCGTTGCACGAAGATGCCCGGGGTGACCACCGCTTCCGGATCCAGCGCGCCGAGCGCCACCACCTGGCCGACCTGCACGATGGTGCAGTCCGCGGCCATCGCCATCAGCGGGCCGAAATTGCGCGCGGTCTTGCGGTACACCAGGTTGCCCCAGCGGTCGCCCCGATGCGCCTTGATCAGCGCGAAGTCGGCGCGTATCGGGTATTCGAGCACGTAGTGGCGGCCATCGATCTCGCGCGTCTCCTTGCCCTTGGCCAGTTCGGTGCCGTAGCCGGTCGGGGTGAAGATCGCGCCCAGGCCGTTGCCGGCGGCATGGATGCGCGCGGCCAGGTTGCCCTGCGGCACCAATTCCAGCTCGATCTCGCCGGCGCGGTAGGCGGCATCGAAATGCTGCGAATCGCTCTGCCGCGGGAACGAGCACACGATCTTGCGCACGCGCTTGTGCTGGATCAGCGCGGCCAGCCCGGTGTCGCCGTTGCCGGCGTTGTTGTTGACGATGGTCAGCGCGCGCGCGCCTTGCGCGATCAGCGCATCGATCAGTGCGTCGGGCATGCCGGCGCTGCCGAAGCCGCCGATCATCACCGTGGCGCCGTCGTGGATATCGGCCACGGCCGCCTCGAACGAGGCGACGGTCTTGTCGATCATGCCGCCGCTCCTGCGGGGCTGTGCCCGGCAACCGGCTGCGGGCCGGTCACGGGGCGATAAAGGGGTGCCGACATCGGTGCTGTCTCCACGGGTGCGCAACGGCGACGGACGCCGTGGCGCCTGGTTGATCGACGCTCCGGCGCTTCGATGGGGGCCGCATGCAGCCCTCGCCGTGTCGCCGGACAGAGCCACACGTTAGGCCCAGCGCCCCACACGGTCAATTCGATTACCGGCCATGTAAATCGATAATCGAACACTTTTGATGCTGCGCCGCGGCGTGCTCAACCACGATTCAATGTATACAAAACGCTGGCATCCGCTTTTTTTAACCCCAAAAAAACGAACAAAAGCGCAATTTATCCGCCGTGCCCAGCCCGGCACTCCGCCAAATGTATACAGGACCCGCCATGTCCGACCCGACTCCCCGCTACCCGCTCAACGCCTGGTACGCCATTGCCTGGGACCACGAGGTCCGCCACGCCCTGCTGCCGCGCAAGGCCTGCAACCTCGACATCGTGCTCTACCGCACCGGCGCCGGCGCGCTGGTGGCGCTGGAGGACGCCTGCTGGCACCGGCTGGTGCCGCTGTCGATGGGCAAGCTGCGCGGCGACGACGTGGTCTGCGGCTACCACGGCCTGGTCTACGACGCATTGGGCCGCTGCGTGCACATGCCCTCGCAGGAGACGATCAACCCCGCGGCCTGCGTGCGCAGCTTCCCGGTCGCCGAGAAGCACCGTTACGTGTGGATCTGGCCCGGCGACGCGGCCCTGGCCGATCCGGCGCTGATCCCGGACCTGCACTGGAACAGCGACCCGGCCTGGGCCGGCGATGGCCGCACCATCCGGGTCAAGTGCGATTACCGGCTGGTGCTGGACAACCTGATGGACCTGACCCACGAGACCTTCGTGCACGGCTCCAGCATCGGCCAGGACGCGGTGGCCGAGGCACCGTTCGAGGTGGCGCACGGCGAGCGCACCGTCACCGTCTCGCGCTGGATGCGCGACATCGACCCGCCGCCGTTCTGGGCGCGGCAGATCGAGCACGCACTGGGCTACCGCGGCAAGGTCGACCGCTGGCAGATCATCCGCTTCGAGGCGCCGTGCACCATCGCCATCGACGTCGGCGTGGCGGTCGCCGGCAGCGGCGCGCCGGAAGGCGACCGCAGCCAGGGCGTGAACGGCTACGTGCTCAACACCATCACCCCCGAAACCGACGGCAGCTGCCACTACTTCTGGGCGTTCATGCGCAACCACTCGCTGCACGAGCAGTCGATGACCACGCTGCTGCGCGAAGGCGTGACCGGCGTGTTCGGCGAGGACGAGGCGATCCTGGAAGCGCAGCAGCGCGCGATCGACGCGCATCCGGACCACGCGTTCTACAACCTCAACGTCGACGCCGGCGGGATGTGGGCGCGGCGGCTGATCGAGCGCATGGTCGCGCGCGAGCAGCGCAGCCGCGACCTGGATCTGCGCATGGTCGGCTGATTTCCCAACGAGACCCTACTGCCATGAACGCCACACCGCCTTTCCGCTCCAGCGCCGCCCAGACTACCCGCGCCCTGCTGGAACTGCGCGACCTGATCCTCGGCGGCAGCCTGGCGCCGGGCGAACGCCTGTCCGAACTGGCGGTGGTCGAGCGCCTGGGCGTCTCGCGCACGCCGGTGCGCGCGGCACTGCAGCGCCTGTGCGAAGAAGGCCTGGCCACCGCCCTGCCCGGCGGCGGCTACGCGGTCAAGGCCTTCAGCGAACGCGACGTGCACGATGCGATCGAACTGCGCGGCACCCTGGAAGGACTGGCCGCGCGCCTGGCCGCCGAACGCGGCGCCAGCGCCGCCGAACTGCAGCAGGCGCACGCGCTGCTGGAGCGGCTCGATGCGGTGCTCGCCTCGGAACTGGGCGAGGACGACTTCGCCAACTACGTGCAGTACAACGAACAGCTGCATGCCTTGCTGATCGCGATGGCGGGCAGCGACCTGTTGGCGCGCGAATTCGCGCGCACCGTGCAATTGCCGTTCGCCTCGCCCAATGGCTTCGTGATGGCCCAGGTGGCGGTGCCGGAAGCGCGCCTGATCCTGACCCTGGCGCAGGACCAGCACCGGCAGGTGGTCGAAGCGATCGCGCAACGCCAGGGCGCGCGCGCCGAAGCGCTGATGCGCGAGCATGCCCGCCTGGCCCAGCGCAATTTCGGCTATGCCCTGCGCGACCAGGCGATCGGACGGGTGCATGGCGGCGGCCTGATCCAGCCGAACCCGCCAGGCACGCAAGCACGCAGCGGTGGCGGCAGCGCCTGAGTCGAACCACACCGGCGCCGGCCGCCGTCGGCTTCCACAGCGCCATCCCGGCGCTCTTCTTCCTCCCCACCTGGACCCCGCCATGCGCAAGGAAACCCAGTGGTACCCGGCCCGCGTGGTCGCCGTCGCCGATGCCTGCGACGGCGTGCGCGAACTCCTGCTCGACCCCGGCGTGCACGTGCGTCCGTTCGCGGTCGGCAGCCACCTCGACTTCCGCCTGCGCCTGAATGGGCGCGAGGACATCCGCTCCTATTCGCTGGTCGGCGAACCCCGCGCCGACGGCCACTATCTGATCGCCGTCCGCGCGATGCCCGACAGCCGCGGCGGCTCGCGCCACATGTGGACCCTGGCGCCGGGCGACAGCATCGAGACCTCCGCGCCCAGCAACAACTTCGCGCTCGACGAGCGCGCCGCGGAGATCCTGCTGGTGGCCGGCGGCATCGGCATTACGCCGATCCTGGGCATGGCGCAACGGCTGGCGCAGCGGCATCCCGTCTTCCGCCTGCTCTACGTGGGCCGCTCGCGCAGCGCGATGGCCTACGTAGCGCAGCTGCAGGACACCCTTGGCGAGCGCCTGCACCTGCACTGCGACGACAAACAGGGCACGCCCGACCTAGAGTCCGAGATCGCCAGGCTCTCTTCCACTGCCGAGATCTACGTATGCGGCCCGCTGGGCATGCTCGACGCGGTCCGCCGCCACTGGCACGCCGCCGACCGCTCACGCGCGCGGCTGCACTTCGAGACCTTCGGCAACAGCGGCAACGCGCCAGCGCAAGCATTCGTGGTGCGGCTGCCGGCGCTGGGCATGGAAGTGCCGGTCGCCGAGAACGAAACGATGCTCGACGCACTGCAGGCGGCCGGCGTGGAGATGATGGCCGAATGCCGCCGCGGCGAATGCGGCCTGTGCCAAGTGGACGTCCTGGACGCCGACGCCGGCCTGGACCACCGCGACGTCTTCTTCAGCGACGAACAACGCCGCGAGAACCGCAAACTCTGCGCCTGCGTCTCGCGCGCCCTGGGCGGCAGCATCAGCATCGACACGGGCTACCGCACCGACGCGCTGTGAGGGCGCGCTCATCCCACGCGATTAGGGCGGGAGCGCCGCACTTGTTGCTCCGTAGGAGCCGATGAGGCTACGAGCGCAATCACGTGCAATCGAAGCAGCACGAGGCTGCGCCCGTACCCTCACCCCAACCCCTCTCCCGATGGGAGAGGGGCCAAGAGCGCGCTAGCGCCGTTACTTCCACCATCGCGCTTGTCCTTACCCGGCTGTTGCTCCTGCTCCTGCTCTTGCTCTGTACTGCTCCTGCTGTTGCCGTTGCTATTGCTGTTGCTGCTGTGCTTTTGATCTTCCGGGCCCCCTCAGCGCGGCAGCCCCGGCGGGCGAATACCCGAAGGGCGGCGCGCAGGATGCGCGACGTTTTTCGTTGGCACATGGGTGAGCCGGATAAAGGCGAAGCACTGCTTCGCCCCGGCGAACGGGCAGGCGCCGCGAGGCGCCTGCCCCGGGCTTGGCCGCGTAGCGGACAAGTGCCATCGAAAAATGCCAGTTGGGGCTGCGAACCTGGAGCGCGAAGCGCGGAAGGCGCGCTGCGGGGTGTGCTTGACCAGCCTTCGGCTGTGGTAAAGCGCTTCTTTTGGTTACTTTGATCAGCCTGCGGCTGCTGAGGAGCGCTTCTTTGCACAAGCAAAGAAAAGTGACTCGCCGCAAGGCGAAAGCTTTTGCTCTCAGCCTCTGCTCTAGCGATGGCGATCGCTTCAGCCGTGACTCCAGAATCCCATTCACCATCCGGATCAAAATGATCCAGCGCCCGCCGTGAACGAGATCGGCCGCGGTGCGGTTTCGTTCGTCGCGGCTGACGCCGCTCCTACAGGGAGCGCAGGAACCGACAGGCCAACGCCATCCGGCGCCGCGCCGACCCGACTAACCCAACGCCACCCCGGTCTCCAGCGGCAACCCCGCATAGTTCTCCGCAATCGTCGCGCGCCCCTCGGCGCTGCCGAGCAGATAGTCCAACTCCGCCTCATGCAGCCGCCGCTCGAACCCATCCTCGTCCGGGAAGTGGTGCAGCATCGTCGTCATCCACCACGAAAAGCGCACCGCCTTCCATACCCGCTTCAACGCCAATTCCGAATAGCGCAGCAACGGCGCAGCGTCGCCCAGCTCCCGCGCCTGCGCGAACAACGACGCCAACAGCCCCACGTCGCCCGCCGCCAGATTCAAGCCCTTGGCCCCGGTCGGCGGCACGATATGCGCCGCATCGCCGGCCAGGAACAGCCGGCCATACTGCATCGGCTCCACCACATAACTGCGCAACGGCGCGATGCTCTTCTCGATCGACGGCCCGGTGCGCAGGCGCGCCGCCACCTCCTCCGGCAAGCGCGCGCGCAACTCGTCCCAGAAGCGCGCATCGGACCAGTCCTCCACGCGTTCGCCGGCCGGCACCTGCACGTAATAGCGGGTGCGCGTGGGCGAGCGCATCGAACACAGCGCGAACCCGCGCGCATGCCGCGCATAGATCAACTCCTCGTTGACCGGCGCCGTATCGGCGAGCACCCCGAGCCAGCCGAACGGATACACCCGCTCGTACTCGCGCAGCACCCCGGCCGGGATCGACGCGCGACTGACGCCATGGAACCCGTCGCAACCGGCGATGTAGTCGCACTCCACCCGCACACGCTCGCCGCCCTGCACGTACTCCACCCACGGCTGTTCGCCATCCAACCCATGCAAGGTCACGTCCTCGGCCTCGTAGACGCTGACCCCGCCGGCATCGGCCCGCGCCTGCATCAGATCGCGGGTGACCTCGGTCTGGCCGTAGATGGTGACCGCGCCCGCGCCGCCGGGGCCGCCCAGGTCGATGCGCTCGCGGCGGCCGTCCAGCACCAGCTCGAAGCCATGGTGGACCACGCCCTCGCGCTGCAACCTGGCGTCGGCCCCGGCGGCGCGCAACAGCGCGACCGTGCCCTGCTCCAGCACCCCGGCCCGGATGCGGGTGAGCACGTACTGCGGCGAACGCCGCTCGATGACCACGGTATCGATGCCCTGGCGCAGCAACAACTGGCCCAGCAACAGCCCGGCGGGGCCTGCACCGATGATGGCGACTGACGTCTTCATGCGTTCTCCGGAACCTGCGTGGCGGTACTTTTTGCCAGTCTTCACGCGCCGATACGCGATTCCAATGGACTAACCGAAGAATTTCCTGCACTTTTCGCCGATGGCTGCGATCACCGAACCGCCCGTTCACGCCCAACCCGTCCCCGCGTTCCGCCTGTACGGCGAAACCGGCGATGCCACCGTGGCCGATGCGCTGCACTGGGAATCGATCGCCGCGCGCAGCCGCCTGCACGGTTGGCGGATCCGGCCGCACCGCCACCACGACCTGTCGCAACTGCTGTACGTGCAAAGCGGGCCGGCCGGGATCCATATCGACGGACGCAGCCAGCGGGTGGATCGCGCCGCGCTGGTGTGGATGCCGCCGCTGTACGTGCACGGCTTCGATTTCCATCGCCGCATCCGCGGCCACATCGTCACCCTGTCCGCGCCGCTGCTGCAGGCCTGGCAGGCGCAGTGGCCGCAGATGGCGCAGGCGCTGGCGCGCCCGGCCTGCCTGGACGTCGGCCGCGACCGCGCCATGCTCGATGCGTGCTACGCCGGCATCGCCGCCGAGCACGCGCACCGCCGCGAGGGCCGGGTGCCGATGCTGCACGCGCTGGCCGGCCAGTTGCTGGTCTGGGCCGCACGCCGGGTGCTGCAACAGCCGGCGGCGGACGCGGGCGCGCAAAGCGACCGCGGCAGCACGCATGTGCGCGCGTTCCTGGCGCTGGTGGACCGCCACTATCGCGAGCACTGGCCGCTGCAGCGTTACGCGGACCAGTTGGGCCTCAGCGCCAGCCACCTCGGCTCCCTGTGCCGGCAGCACGCCAACGCCGCGCCGCTGCAACTGCTGCAGCGACGGGTGATGCTGGAAGCGCAGCGCAGCCTGGTCTACACCTCGCTGAGCGTGCAGCAGATCGCCACCTGGCTGGGGTTCGCCGATGCGGCCTATTTCAGCCGCTATTTCGCGCGCAACGCCGGGTACTCGCCGAATACGTTCCGCCGTGCGCAGCAGGGCGGCGCCGCCGCGCCGGCACCGCGCTAGGAACGCCGGTCGCGCCGCGCGTTCGGCCTACCGGCGCAATCGCGATCGGCCCGCCAGCAGCGCACTCAAGCCAATCGTTTGCGCAGGAACGCGCCGCTGCGCTCGATCGCCTGCGCCGCGGCCGGCACCACGCCCGCCATCTCGATGAAGCCGTGGACCATGCCGGCCACTTCGACGTAGTCCACCGGCACGCCGGCGGCCTGCAGCGCTTCGGCGTACAGGCGGCCGTCGTCGAGCAAGGGGTCGCACTCGGCGGCGAAGATCAGTGCCGGCGGCAACCCGGCGAAGTCGGCGGCCTGCAGCGGCGACAGGCGCACGTCGCGCGTGTCGATGTCCGAGGACAGGAACGGGCCGGACATGGCCTGCATCAGCTCCAGCGTCAACGGCGGCACCGCGCCGTTCCTGCGCCGCGACGCGAACGCATCGCCGGCCGGCGACAGGTCGGTGCCGGGATAGAACAGCACCTGCGCGCGCAGCGCCACCGCGCTGCCGCGCAGCAGTTGGCAGGCCATCGCCGCCAGGCCGCCGCCGGCACTGTCGCCGGCCACCGCGAAGCGCGCCGGATCCAGCTCCAGCGCGCCGGCATGCGCGGCCAGCCAGCGGATCGCCGCGAGCACGTCCTCGGGGCCGACCGGCGCCGGGTGCTCCGGCGCCAGCCGGTAGTCCACAGCGACCACCGCGCAGCCGGCGGCATGCGCCAGGCGTCGGCAGACCTTGTCGTGGCTGTCCAGGTCGCCCAGGGTCCAGCCGCCGCCATGCAGGTACACGACGGTCGCGTACGGCGCTGCGGCCCCGGCGGGCAGATAGCGCCGCAACGGAATCGGCCCCAGTGGCCCGTCGGCCTGCAGGTCGCGCACCTCCTGCATCGGCCACGGCTCGCCGCCGAGCAGCGTGGTGATCTCCTTGTAGGCCTGGCGCATGGCCGGCATCGGCAAGGTATGCAGCGGCGGCGCGCCCGCAGCGGCGGCGGCGATGCGCGCCAGCGCCTGCAGCGCGTCGGGCGCCAGCCGCGCGGGGTCGAAAGGATCTGCTTGCATGACGCGCTCCGTGTCTGGTTGTGTTGTGGAAAAGCCGGCGTCCGGTCGATCAGTCGATCAGCATCAGCGCATCCAGCGCGAGCACGCCGCGCCCCTGCGGGTAGACGATCACCGGATTGAGATCGATCTCGCGGATCCGCGGTTCGGCGCGCAGCACGGCGCCCAGCCGTACCACCAGTTCCGCCAGCGCGGCCACGTCCAGCGCCGGCGCGCCGCGATGGCCGTGCAGCAGCGCCGCGCCCTTGAGCCGTTGCAGTTCGCCGATCACCGACGCCGCTGGCAGGTCCGGCGCGAGCAGGCGCACGTCGCGGATCACCTCGGCGGCGACGCCGCCGAAGCCGACCAGGATCACCGGCCCCCACTGCGGATCGTGGCGCGCGCCGACGATCATCTCCATGCCGCGCTCGCCCATCGCCTCGACCAGCACGCCCTCCAGCGGCGCATCCGGCGCATGCCGGGCGAGATTGGCATGCAGCCGCTCCCAGCCCTGCGCCACTGCCGCCGCGTCGCCCAGGCCGAGGATCACGCCACCGACATCGCTCTTGTGCCCCAACTCGACCGATTGCACCTTCAGCGCCACCGGATAGCCGATCCGCGCCGCGGCCGCCTGCGCCTGCGGCAGCGTGGCGGCCAGTTCGCCGCGCGCGAACGGCAGCCCGAGCGGGGCCAGCAGCGCCTTGGCGCGGTGCTCGGGAGTCACCCCGCCCTGCGTCGGCAACGCGACCTGCACCGGTACCGCCGCGGCTTCGTCGAAATCGCGCTCGGCCAGCGCCGCCAGGCGCGCGATGGCGCGCAGCGCGCGTTCGCTGCTGGGGAAGTACGGGACGCCCAGTTCGCGCAACTGCGCCAGGTACTCGGCCGGCAGCACCGCGCCCTCGTCGAGGCCGGCGAAGATCACCGCCTTGTGCGGGCGCAATTCGCGCACCGCGCGCAGCACCGGCGGCAGCTTGATCGCGCAAGTCACCGGGTCGGTCTGGATCAGGCCGGCCACGATCGTGGCGAAGCGCGCGTCGTCGAACAGCGCCGCCAGGGTGCGCTGGTACAGGTCCGGATCGACCAATCCCTGCGCGGTCAGATCGAGCGGATTGCTGACCGCGACGAACGCCGGCATGGCCGCGCGCAGCGCAGGGGAATCGCCATCGTGCAATGGCGGCAGGGCCAGACCCAGGTCTTCGCACAGGTCCAGGCACAGCGCCTTGAACGCGCCGGACTCGCCCAGGATCGCGGTGCCCGCCGCCGGCAGGCGCGGGCAACGCAGCGCGATCTCGGCGATGTCGCCCAGTTCTTCCAGGGTCTCGGCGAGCACCACGCCGGCGCGCTCGACCAGCGTGCGCATCACCTGATAGTCGCCGGCGAGCGCCCCGGTGTGGGTGGCGGCGGAGTCGCGCGCGGCGCTGCTCTTACCCGGATGCAGCAACACCAGCGGCGTACCGGCCGCGCGCGCGCGCCGCGCCAGCGCCAGCAGCCGGCGCGGCTGGCGGAACTGTTCGGCGATCATCGCGATCACCCGCGTGCCGGCGTGATCGAGCAGGAATTCGAGGTAGTCCTCGATATGGCTGGCGGCCTCGTTGCCGGTGGAGATCGCGTAGGACAGCGGCAGCTCGCGGCTGGCCAGGGTGGTGTTGAGCACCGTCATCATCGCCCCGCTCTGCGAGAGGATGCCGATCGCCGGCGCGGCGCGGTTGCGCGCGGCCTGTTCGACGCTGACATCGGCCTCGATGAAGGTCAGCGGGATGCGCGCCAGATAGTTGATGCAGCCCAGGCAATTGGGGCCTTCGACCAGCATGCCGGCCGCCGCCGCAATCCGCGCGATCTCACGCTGCTGCGCCTGGCCCGCCTCGCCGGCCTCGGCGAAACCGGACGAGAAGATCACCGCCGCGCCCACGCCGCGCGCGGCCAGCGCGCGCACCGCGTCGAGCACCGCCGGCTGCGGGATCGCCAGTACCGCCACGTCCACGCCATCGGGCAGCAGCGCGATCGACGCCAGGCACGGCCGCCCGCCGATCTCCTCGCGCTTGGGATTGATCAGGTGGATCTGTCCGGCATAGCCGTTGCGTTCGAGATTGCCCAGCACCGAGGCGCCGAGCGCGCCCGGCGTCGGCGAAGCGCCGACGATGGCGACCGAAGCCGGTTCCAGCAGCCGCTGCACCGGGGTCCGCACCGCGCCGAGCGGCGGCGCGGCGGGAGTCGTGCTCATGTCCATCGTGACCTCGCTGTGCTCAGGCGTCGCGGCGTTGCCGGGACAGATCGTAGGCGCCCAGGCCGGGCTTGTAGCTCTTCTCGTCCAGGAACTGCTTCAACCCTTCCTTGCGGCCGTCGTCGTAGCTGTTGGCCGCTTCCTGCGCACGCACCAGGTAGTCCTCGGCGTTCTCATAGGTCATTTCGCGTACGCGCCGCACGGCGTCCTTGGTCGCCTTCAGCGCCACCGGATTCTTCTTCGACAGCGCCTGCGCGACCTCTGCCACGCGCGCGCGCAGGCGCTCGCCCGGCAGCGCCTCGTTGACCAGGCCCCACTCGGCGGCGGTACGGCCATCGATCGGTTCGCCGAGCATCGCGTGGTACATCGCGCGCCGGAACGACAGCAGTTCGGCCGCCACCTTGGAGGCGCCGCCGCCGGGCAGGATGCCCCAGTTGATCTCGGACAGGCCGAACTTGGCGTCCTCGTCGGCGAACGCCAGATCGCAGGCGAACAAGGGACCGTAGCCGCCGCCGAAGCACCAACCGTTGACCATCGCGATGGTCGGCTTCTGGTACCAGCGCAGGCGCCGCCACCAGCCGTAGCTCTCGCGCTGCGCCTTGCGCGTGCCGGCCAGGCCGTGCGCCTCGGTGTCGCGGAAGTATTCCTGCAGGTCCATGCCGGCGGTCCAGGCGCTGCCTTCGCCGGTCAGCACCAGCACGCGCACGTCGTCGCGGAATTCGAGTTCATCCAGGACCTCGAGCATCCTGCGGTTGAGCGCCGGGCTCATCGCGTTGCGCTTCTCCGGGCGGTTGAATTTCACCCAGGCCACGCCGTCCTCGACGGCATAGGCGACGGTGTCGTGTTCGGGTTTGTTGCTCATGTGGATCACCTTCAGTGGGGGAAGAATGGGAATGGGAATTCCTTCTCCCGTCGGGAGAAGGTGCCCCGTAGGGGCGGATGAGGGTACGGGCGCAGCCTCGTGCGCTTGAATCCGCGCGTCGCTTTCGCGCCGTACCCTCACCCCAACCCCTCTCCCGGGGGAGAGGGGCTTTTAAAGTCAGAACGGGTATTGCGGCACCGCATCCTGGATGGTGACCCACTGCCAGTGGGTGTACTGCTCCCAGTCGGCCGGGCCGCCGACGCTGGTGCCGTTGCCGGAGGCGCCGGTGCCGCCGAACGGGTTGACCACCTCGTCGGCCACGGTCTGGTCGTTGATGTGCAGCAAGCCGGTCTGCAGGCGCTCGCCGATCGCCAACGCGCGACCGACCGAGGCCGAGATCACCCCGGCCGACAGGCCGTACTCGGTGCGGTTGGCCAGCTCCACCGCCTCGTCGTCGCTGTCGAACACGATGATGTTGGCGACCGGCCCGAACACTTCCTCCTCGAACGCACGCATGCCCGGCTGCACGTTGGACAGCACCGTCGGCGCGTAGAACAGGCCCTCGTGGCTGCCGCCGGCCTCGACCACCGCGCCCGCCGCCACCGAGGCGGCGACGATGTCCACCACGTTCTGCAGCTGGCGCTGGTCGATGATCGGCCCGAGCGCGACCTGGCCGCTGGCCGGATCGCCGACCGGCAGGTGCCGCGCCTTCTCGGCCAGACGCCGGGTCAGCTCGGCGGCGATGCCGCGCTGGACCAGCACCCGGCCGGTGGCCATGCAGATCTGGCCCTGATGGAAGTAGGCGCCGAACGCGATCGCCGAGACCGCGCGCTCCAGGTCGGCGTCCTCCAGCACGATCAGCGCGTTCTTGCCGCCCAGCTCCAGCGAGACCTTCTTCAGGTGCTTGCCGGCCAGCTCACCGATCTTGCGGCCGGCCGCGGTGGAGCCGGTGAACGCGATCATCGGCACGCCGGGCGCCTCGACCAGCGCCTGGCCGGCGTCGGCACCGCCGGGCAACACATGCAACAGGCCCTTGGGCAGGCCGGCCGCGGCCAACACCTCGGCAATGACGAAACCGCCTGCGTACGGGGTGCGCGGATCGGGCTTGAGCACCACCGCATTGCCGACCGCCAGCGCCGGCGCCACCGAGCGCAACGACAGCACCAGCGGGAAATTGAACGGCGAGATCACCCCGATCACGCCCAGCGGCAGCTGCCGCGCCAGGCTCAAGCGGCCCGGCACGCTCGGCAGCACCTGCCCGGTGGCGTGCAACGGCATCGCCGCGGCGCGCTGCAGCAGCACGATCGCCTCGCGCACTTCGTGCTCGCCCTTGGCGAGGATGCCGCCGGTCTCGCGCGCGATCAGCGCCGCGGCCGCGGCCGCCTGTTCCTGCAGGATCGCCGCGGCGCGATGGAACACCGCGGCGCGCTCGCGCGGCGGCGTCGCGGCCCAGCCGCGCTGCGCCGCGCGCGCCTTCGCCACCGCGGCGCCGACCTCGCCCGGCCCGGCCTTGCCAACCGTGTGCAGCGGCTGGCCGGATCCCGGTTCGATCACCTCGAGGGTGTCGGCCGCGGCGATCCAGTCGCCGTCGAACAACGCGCTCTGCCAGGTCGCGGCAAGGGCCAGGGGAGTGTTGGGGACATTCATGGTGCGTGGTCTCGGAAAAAGGACGGGAGAAGAACGTTCAGATCGCGGTGGCGGCCAGGCCGCCATCGACCGGCAGGTTGACGCCGTTGATCCAGCGCGCCGCATCGGAGGCGAGGAACACGATGGCCTCGGCGACCTCGTCGGCATAGGCCGGGCGCTTCATCTTGCCGGCGTCGGCCTGGACCCGCTCCGGCCCGAGCATCGCCACGAAATCGCCCAGGATCGGCGTGAACACCGGGCCGGGCGCGACGCTGTTGACGCGCACGTCGTGGCGCGCGAACCAGTCCTGCGAGCGCAGTGCGCTCCACACGATCAACGCTTCCTTGAAGTACTGGTAACAGGTGGCCTGCGCCACCGGATGCGCCTGCAGCCAGCGCTCGCCGGCGGCGTAGTCGGGCGTGCGCGCCAGTTCGCGATGCAGCTCCACTCGCTGCGGCCATTCCGCGCCCAGGATCGAGGCGACGTTGACGATGCTGCCGCCGGCGGCGATGCGCGGCAGCAGCGCCTGGCTGAGATGGCGCAGGCCCAGATAGTTCACCTTCGCCACCAGCTCCACCGGCGCGGTGCCGGGCACGCCGGCGATATTGGCCAGCGCATCGATGCGCTCGGGCAGTTGCGCGATGAGCGCATCGATGGCGGCCGGATCGCCGAGGTCGGCCTGGTGGAAGCCGTCCAGGGTCATGTTGACCGGATTGCGGTCCACGCCGATCACGCGCGCGCCATGGAAGCGCGCCAGCCGCGCCACTTCGCCGCCGATGCCCGAGGCCACGCCGGTCACCACGAGGGTCTTGTTGTGCAGATTCATGAGGCAGGGATCCGGTTCAGAACACGTGGGTGTATTGGAAGTTGACGTTGTTGCCGGAGGCGGCGTTCTTCACCTCCACCGGCAGGTACAGGTTGGCATTGAGGATGTTGTGCGCGTCGATCCGCCACGACGCGCCCGGACCGAGGTAGAACTGGCTCTGCTTGCTGTCGGCCACGCGCTCGCCATTGGTGCGGTTGTCGCGCAGTTGCTTGAGGTAGTAGCCGTTCACGCCCAGCCGGACTGCCGGGGTCAGCGCGTAGGAGCTGGCGAAATTGATCCAGGCCGCGTCGCCGGCCTGGCCGTTGCGGAACGCGAAACCGTCCAGCTGCGGCGCGTTGGCAGCCTTGTCGGCGCGGAAGTTGTAGACGTAGTTCAGGCGTGCGCTGAGTTCCCACTGCGGCGTGGGCAACACGGTGAACGCCCAGCTCGGGACCAGCGACCAATAGCCCGAGCTCTGGTTGAGGTCGCGGTCGCGATCGAACTTGCCGACCGGCGCGATCGCGTCGAACTCGAAGCGCTGGACGAACACCGGCCGCCCGTCGCGGATCGTCGGCAGCATCTGCAGATACGGACCGAAGGTGATGTCGCCCAGGCCGAAGCCGTTGTCGCGCAGCCGCGCCGGACTGTCGGCGGCGAACGAGGCGTCGAGGTTGACCAGCGGCACCAGCGCGTTGAGGCCGAGCACGCCGCCGAACGGCTTGTACGGCGTCGCGTAGGCGAACTGGGTCAGCAGCAGCGTGGAGTCGATGCCGGTGCCGCGGAACGCGGGCACGTCGTCGCCGTGCGCGTCCTCGATCGCATCCAGGTGCGTATAGCGTGCGTACTGCACGATCGCCCAGCCTGGCTCGGTACGGGTGAAGCCATCCAGGAAACTGGTGCCGCCGGTGTTCAGCCCGTTGGGAAGCTGCACAGTCTGCGGCACGTTCTGCGCCCAGGCCGGGGTGCCGGCGAGCGAGAGCAAGAGGGCGAAGGCGAGGTGCCGCGGACGCGGCATTGCGGGGACAACGACGGACATGCGACTCACGGCGAGGGTTCTCCTGGACAGGATGGAACGGCCGAGCGCGGGGGGGAGGCGAATGCCGCACGCGCTGCACGCGCCGGCCGGGGAACCCGGGGGCGTGGAGCGGGACGCGGCGGAGCGGTGCGCAGGCGCCGCGAAGATCAGGTCGATTCGATCCTGGCGAGCAGGTCGAGCGCACGCAGCAGCGAGCGCCCTGCGGACGCGCCCAGCGCTTCCAGCAGTTGCGCTTCCATCCGCTGCACGGCCGCCTCGGCCTCGTCCAGCAGCGCCTTGCCGGTCGCGGTCAGATGCAGATGCTGCATGCGCCGGTCCTGGCGTCCGCGCACCTGGCGCAGCAGCCGGCGCTTGATCAGCCGTGCGATCACGATCGCCAGATTGGGCGGGGAGACATCCAGCACTTCGGCGAGCTGGCGCTGGTTGACGCCGCTGTTCGCATCCACCAGCACCAGCACCGAGAAATCGACCGGCTTCAGGTCGTAGTCGCGCACGCACTCCAGGAACATCCGCCGGATCTGCAATTCGGTCCGGGTCAGCCGGAAGCCGAGCAGCCGGGTCAGTCGGGCCTGGTCGATCGATTCGGCCGGCGCGCTGCTGTCTGGGAATTCCGTGTTGCTCAAGGGCCGTGTGCCATGTGCGGGAAGCGGTGCGCACAGCATAGCGCAGGCGTCCGCGGCTCCCGGCCGCCAGCGGCGCGCGGGCGCATGGCGCGGCGGTGGCGTGCACGACCTGCGCTACGCGCGCCGGCACGGCCGGCAAGAACGACGCACTGCCTCGCTGCTGCATCCGCATCCTCCCGGATCCGACCACACACCATGGACACCGCGGCTTCGGAACGGCGCCCAGGCGCCGTGTTCCGATCCGTCCCGCGCCGGCAACCCGAACCGGGCGCCGCGCTTCTGTTACTTATAATAATAGTTATTGATAATAATCATTATGGCAAGTTGCATTGCAGCATTGCGGTGATGCGTCCTGGCTTCGTCGATCGCTCGGCGCCAGTGCCGTCGCCCGGACTCAGCGGCGACTGCATTGCAGCAGTGTTCAGCCCATGGCCGCCAGCAGCAGCGGCACCGCGCAGCCCACGTACAGCGTCCACAGCCACCAACCGCGATCGGCCAGCAGCCCCACCGTCAGCGGCAACCGGAGCGCGCCGAGCCGGCCGATGCCGATCGCACAGCGCAGTGCGGTACTGCACGCCACGCCGGAGATGGCACGTTGGAACAGGAGGCAACGCTAGTTTTATCGCATTGCACCATTCAAGTGCGAATATCGATGTAATGTGCGTTTATCGAACAATGACGGAATTTGCTTGGATGGCCTGCGACTGCCGTCCGGGGCATGGCTGCCGCCCAGGCACTGCCTCGCGCGGTCATGCAGGCCTGGGCGGCGGCAAGCGCGGCGCAGGCCAGGCGCTATCATCGGCCACCGCGCCGCAACCCGGCGCATGTCCCCGCCCTTCCGCCGGAGAATGCCGTGAACCCGATCCGCCCGTTCCTGGACAAGACGCCGCAGCTCGGCGCACGCGTCTACGTGGACCCGGCCTGCATCCTCATCGGCGACGTGGCGCTGGACGAGGACGTGTCGGTGTGGCCGGGCACGGTGATCCGCGGCGACGTCAACCACGTGCGCATCGGCGCGCGTAGCAACATCCAGGACGGCAGCATCATCCACGTCAGCCACCACAGCCCGTTCAACAAGGCCGGCTATCCGACCCTGATCGGCGCCGACGTGACCGTGGGCCACGGCTGCATCATCCACGCCTGCACCA
>Ga0308160_10002514_pt1 | contig 22013 bp, 20 predicted proteins | sample PhyFR1_FD_201036 | JGI IMG/M metagenome (GOLD analysis project Ga0308160, IMG submission 201036) | Phyllosphere microbial communities from UC Gill Tract Community Farm, Albany, California, United States - DLSLF.R1 | ecosystem: Host-associated > Plants > Phyllosphere > Unclassified | place: USA...
AGGCACATACAGGGACAGCCCACCGCCTTATGCGCCACGTAAACGCCTGATCTTGTGGATAAAACCCAGCTTATCCACAGAAGAGTGGGTACGTTAACTATTACCATCATTCTGTATACAAGCTTTAGTTTGTAAACCTGACGAGCTCGCTTTCAAATCCGGCCCTGGTCGAAAAAAATCCGGCCCCAGGCAGTTCGGCAAACACGATCTCGACGATGACTTCGGCGACGCTGCCCGCTGCCTGCTCTGCAAAACCCGGGCTTCAAACGGCATCAGCAACTTGCAGACATGCTCTTTCGTCATGAAAAACCATGGCTGACAAGGAAAAACGCCATCGATTGTGGATAAACCCATGCATATCCACAGGATTGAATGTGCGGAACTGCCCAGTTTGTGGACTGCCCCATTTTTGTCCAGTTAACGTCCTTGCCAGACGCAAGCCTTGTTCAGCCATTTGGTTAACACGTAAACCCTTGAGCCTGTTGAGTAAACCCGCTTTATCCACAACACGGCCGGCGTTTACTATTACTACCAGTTTTATATATCTATTCAAGTTAACTAAAACAGCGAAGGCGTCCGCGCCTGGACGGGTTCGGCTCGCCAGGACAAAGACCGTCAAACAGGGACTGACGGCAAAGCCTTCGGCCTGCCCGCTTTTTTTTGTCTACAGGAAGAAGGTGATGCGAAGGCATCGCAGGGAAGCCGGCCGCCGGTTTACATACGGTCCAGCTTGCAAAACCGACCATCCTTCAGCTGGAAAGCCGCTGAAATCGAGCTCGATTGTGGAAAAACCCCTGCATATCCACAGGATCGGATGTGCAGAACAGCGGTTTTCTGGTTAACTTCGCTTTTTGTCCAGTTAACGTCCTGCTCAGATACAATGTTTTTCCAGCAGATCCAAAACACCGTAAACCATTGATGCGGTAGACAAAAACGGCTTTATCCACAGAAGAGTTCGCCGTTTACTATCTACTACCAGTTTTTATATACATCCTTGGTTTACTAAAGCAAAGCAGGGCAGGACAAGCAGCGCAGGACGCGGCGCAGCAAGGTATACGTCCAGCGCTGCGGTTAACGACGCAAACCGTTAACGCTGTAAACTTCGGCCGTATACGTTTCTAAACACCATGTTTAACATCCGACGTAAACCATGCGTATACGGCTGTTAACGCCATCCAGGACAAGTTAACTATGCGACTAGGCATCATCAGCGCCCTGCACGAAGAACAGCAAGGCCTCGTGGAAGCCATGGAGAGCCCCTACAAGCGCATCCACGGCATGCGTGAGGTCTGGCTAGGTAAACTGTGGGAAATCGACGCTGTGTGCGTTCTATCGCGAATTGGGAAGGTTGCCGCTGCCATGACGGCGACTTTGCTTGTGGAGAAGTTCGGTGTTACCCACATCGTGTTCACGGGCGTGGCCGGCAGCGGCGACCCATCGATCCGTGTCGGCGACGTCGTGGTGGCCGAATCCCTGGTCCAGCACGACATGGATGCCAGTCCCCTGTTCCCGCGCCATGAGGTGCCGCTCACCGGCCAGAGCCACTTCCTGTCCGACCGCCAGCTGGCGCTGCAGCTCGGCCGCGCGACCCAGGTTTTTCTCGACACCGAGTTCGAACAAGTCATCGATCCCCAGGAAAGGGCCGTATTCGCGCTCCAGGCGCCTCGGTTGCATCGAGGCCTCATCGCCAGCGGCGACCAGTTCGTGAACGGCAGGGAGCGTATAAAGGCCCTTGGCGAGGCTTTGCCGGGTTTGTTGGCGGTGGAGATGGAAGGCGCAGCGGTGGCGCAGGTGTGTTTCGAGCTCGGGATCCCGTTCGGCGTGATCCGCACGATTTCCGACAACGCCAACGAAAACGCCGCCACCGACTTCATGCGCTTCGTGAAGTCGGTGGCGGCGCGTTATGCGTTTTACATCCTCAGGCAGTTCTGCCGCGAACTTGCCGGCAGCGCTGGTCAGGCCAGCAGGGTATCGGCCGGCACGTAGTCGTAGCCCAGGTCCCAGGCCACGGCCTGGTGGGTGATCTTGCCCTGGCAGACGTTCAAGCCGGCTTTCAGGTGCGGATCCTCGCGCAGCGCCTGTTGCCAGCCTTTATTGGCCAGCGCGATCGCATGGCCGATGGTGGCGTTGTTCAGGGCAAAGGTCGACGTTCTCGCCACCGCGCCCGGCATGTTCGCCACGCAGTAGTGCACCACGCCATCCACGACGAAGGTCGGATCGGTGTGGGTGGTCGGATGCGAAGTCTCGAAGCAGCCGCCCTGGTCGATCGCCACGTCGACCACCACCGACCCCGCCTTCATGCGCGCCACCATGGCGCGCGTGACCAGCTTCGGCGCCGCGGCGCCCGGCACCAGCACGCCGCCGATCACCAGGTCGGCCGACAGCACCGCTTCCTCGATCGCGTGGGCATTCGAATACAGGGTTGAAATCCGGTTGCCGTAGACCAGGTCGAGCTGGCGCAGGCGGTCGACGTTTTTATCGAGGACGGTGACGCGGGCGCCGGTGCCCATTGCCATCTGCAGCGCATTGGTGCCGACCACGCCGGCGCCGATGATCACCACGTGGCCCGCCGCCACGCCCGGCACGCCGCCCAGCAGCAGGCCCATGCCGCCCTTCGACTTTTCCAGGTGGCTGGCGCCGGCCTGGATCGCCATCCGCCCCGCCACCTCGCTCATCGGCGCCAGCAGCGGCAAGCCGCCGCCGGGACCGGTGATGGTTTCATAGGCGATGCAAACCGCGCCCGATTCGACCAGCGCCGCGGTCTGCTCCGGATCCGGCGCCAAATGCAGGTAGGTGTACAGGATCTGCCCCGGGCGCAGCATCGCGCATTCGGCCGGCTGCGGTTCCTTGACCTTCACGATCATGTCGGCCTGCCCGAAAATCTCGGGCGCGGCGTGAATCAGGGTGGCGCCGGCCGCCACGTACTGCTCGTCGTCCAGGCCGATCTCGGCCCCGGCGCCGGCCTGCACGATGACCTGGTGGCCGCGCGCCACCAGCTCGTGCACGCTGGGGGGCGTGAGCCCCACCCGGTACTCGTTGTTCTTGATCTCTTTGGGAACGCCTATCAACATGTCTTCCTCCAAGTTTTACGTGATATTGAAAACTACAGGACTACAGCACGACCGACGCCCCCGTGGATCACACCTCGATCGTCATCAGGCTTGCGTTACCGCCAGCCGCGGTCGTGTTGACGCAGACGGCGCGTTCGGCCACCAGGCGCCACAGGGCCACCGGGGCGTCGGCCCGGGTGTCGACGATGCCGACGATGGCGCCCTGGCGTGCCGCCAGCCCTTGCGGCAGCTGGCCCGGCAGGCCGGCTTCGACCAGCGCCATCGCGAAGTCGACGCTGTCCAGCCCGGCGTCGTCGATGACGCGCAGGCGCTGTTTCACCTCGGCCGGCAGGTCCGAGGGCAGCGCACCCCGGTCCAGCACCAGCACACGGTTGCCGGTCGCAAGGGCTGCCGCCAGCTGGTTCACCAGGCCGGCGCGCGTGCCCGCGGCGCACAGCACGGTCCCGCGTGCCACGAAATCGAGGCGGTTGCGTTCGCCCGTCGGGCCCGGCAAGTCGATGTGCACGCCATTCAGGGCGGTCTGCATGTAGCCGTCGGCCAGCGTGGCCACGGACGCATGGCCGTTGGCGCGCGCCCAGGCCAGCAGCGCATCCAGCGCGGCATTGCTGCGGCGCTCGTGCACCAGCAGCGGTGTGGCGTCCTGTTGCAGGCGCTTCAGGTAGAGCGGGCCGCCGGCCTTTGGACCGGTGCCGGACTTACCCTCGCCGCCGAAGGGCTGCACGCCGACCACGGCGCCGACGATGTTGCGGTTCACGTAGATGTTGCCGACGTGGGCGCGCGAGGTAATGAAATCGATGGTCTCGTCGATGCGCGAGTGCACGCCCAAGGTGAGGCCGTAGCCGGTGGCGTTGATGGTGTCGACCACTTGCGCCAGGTCCGTGCGGCGGTAGCGCACGATGTGCAGGACCGGGCCGAACACTTCACGCTGGAGTTCCGCCATCGAACCGATCTCGAGCACGGTCGGCGGCACGAAGGTGCCCTGCGCCTGCAGCTCGGCCGGCAGCGGCAGCGAGAAGGATTGCTTCGCAGTGGCGCGCATGCGCTCGATGTGGCCGAGCAGGTTGGCTTGCGCTTCGGCGTCGATCACGGGACCGATGTCGGTGGCCAGGCGGTCCGGCACGCCGACGCGCAGTTCCTGCATCGCACCCTTGAGCATGGCGATGGTTTTATCGGCGATATCTTCCTGCAGGAACAGCACGCGCAGCGCCGAGCAGCGCTGGCCGGCGCTGTCGAACGCCGACGACAATACGTCCTGCACCACCTGCTCCGGCAGCGCCGAGGAATCCACGATCAGCGCGTTCTGGCCGCCGGTTTCGGCGATCAGCGGGATTTCGCAGCCCTTCTCGCTGGCGCGCTTGGCCAGCGTGCGGTTGATCAGCTGGGCGACCTCGGTCGACCCGGTGAAGATGACGGCTTTGACGCGCGCGTCCGACGTCAATGCGGCGCCGACCGTCTCTCCGCGGCCCGGCAGCAGCTGCAGCGCGCCGGCCGGCACCCCGGCGGCGTGGAACAGCTGCACGGCGCGCCAGGCGATCAGCGGGGTCTGCTCGGCCGGCTTGGCCAGCACGACGTTGCCGGCGGCCAGCGCGGCCGCCACCTGGCCCGTGAAAATCGCCAGCGGGAAGTTCCACGGGCTGATGCAGGCGACCGCGCCCAGCGCCCTGGTATCGCCGCTGCTGCGCACTTCGGCGGCGTAGTAGCGCAGGAAGTCGACCGCCTCGCGGATCTCGGCGATCGCGTTCGGCAGTGATTTACCCGCTTCGCGCACCGCCAGCGCCATCAGTTCCATCTGCTGCTGTTCGAACAGGTCGGCCACGCGCAGCAGGATGTCGGCGCGGGCGCCGGCGCCCAGTGCCTCCCAGCCTGGCGCCGCGATGACGGCCGCCTGCAGCGCGGTGTCGACGTCGCCGACGGTGGCTTCCGTCACCTGGCCGACGATGTCCGCCGCTTGCGCCGGATTGACGACGTTGATGGCGCCCACGGCTTCCAGCTGGCCGTCGACCAGGGGTGCGGCCAGGTACTGGCGCTGGGTGCCGAGTTCACGGCCCAGCTCGGCCAGCACGTTCTCGTTGGCCAGGTCCAGGCCGGCGGAGTTGCGGCGGCCGTCCGGGTACAGCGCCGCCGGCAGCGGAATGCGCGGGTGCGGCAGGCATCTGGCGGCGCGCGCGGCGGCGAACGGGTCGGTGAGCAGCTTGTCGATCGCTACGCTCTCGTCGACGATCTGGTTCACGAACGACGAATTGGCGCCGTTTTCCAGCAGGCGCCGCACCAGGTAGGCCAGCAGGGTTTCGTGCGAACCGACCGGCGCATAGATGCGGCAGGCCTTACCCAGCTTGTCCGTGCCGACGACCTGGTCGTACAAGGTCTCGCCCATGCCGTGCAGGCACTGGAATTCGTAGTTGGACACGCCGTCCGCCTTGGCCCAGGTATAGATCACGGACAGGGTATGGGCGTTGTGGGTCGCGAACTGGGCGTAGATGACGTCGGTCGCGCCCAGGAGCTTTTTCGCGCAGGTCAGATAGGACACGTCGGTGTACATCTTGCGCGTGTAGACCGGGTAGCCCGGCAGACCGTCGACTTGCGCGCGCTTGATCTCGGCATCCCAGTAGGCGCCCTTCACCAGGCGCACCATGAACTTGCGGCCGCTCCTGCGCGCCAGGTCGACCACGAAGTCGATCACGAAGGGGCAGCGTTTTTGATACGCCTGGATCACCAGGCCGATACCCTCGAAGCCGGCCAGTTCGGCGTCGAACGCCAGCACTTCCAGCATGTCGAGCGAGATTTCGAGGCGGTCGGCTTCCTCGGCGTCGATGTTGATGCCGATGTTGTACTGCTTGGCCAGCAACACCAGCCGGCGCACGCGCGGCAGCAGTTCCGCCATCACGCGCGCGTGTTGGGCACGGCTGTAGCGCGGATGCAGCGCCGACAGTTTGATGGAAATGCCCGGGCCATCCTTGATGCCGCGGCCATTCGAGGCCTTGCCGATCGCGTGGATCGCGGCTTCGTAGGAGGCATGGTAGTTTTCGGCGTCGCGTTCGGTCAGCGCCGCCTCCCCCAGCATGTCGTAGGAATAGCGGTAGCCGCGGGTTTCGTTGTCGCGGCTATTCTTGAGGGCTTCATCGATGGTCTGGCCGGTCACGAACTGGTTGCCCAGCATGCGCATGGCCAGGTCGACGCCCTTGCGGATCAGCGGCTCGCCGCCCTTGGCGATCAGGCGCGTCAGCGCGGCGCCCAGGCCCTTCTCGCTGCTGCTGGAGACCAGCTTGCCCGTCACCAATAAACCCCAGGTGGCGGCGTTCACGAACAGCGACGGCGATTCGCCCAGGTGCTTCTTCCAGTCGCCACGGCTGATCTTGTCGGCGATCAGGCGGTCGGCGGTCTCGCTGTCCGGGATGCGCAGCAGCGCTTCAGCCAGGCACATCAGCGCGACGCCCTCTTCCGAGGACAGCGAGAATTCGTGCATCAGCGCGTCCACGCCCGACGAGCGCGTGCGCTTTTCGCGCACCGCGGACACCAGGCGGTGCGCCAGCCCGTAGGCGTCGGCGTTGGCGCTGGCACCTTGCGCCAGCAGCCATTCCACGGCGGCGGTCTCGTCGCGGCGATAGGCGGCGGTGATCGCTGCGCGCAGCGGGGACTGCTCGCCTTGGGTCTCGGCTTGCAGGGCGTCGAAGGGCACGAAGGTGGTGGCCGGGGAAGCGGCAATGTTCATGGAAACTCGATGAATAAAGGAAAAATCAGGCAGGGCCGCACAGCAAAACGCGCCGGTCCGATGAAGTCGGCCGACGCGAACGGGAGTGCGGGAACATGATTCGATTGTAGTGACAAATCTTCTTGATTAATTCTGTTTTTAAAGAAGACTAGCAATAGATAGTTTTTGGTGAGAGAATTTCACCAAATAAAATTTACACTGGAGAGTGAGACCTATGCTGGACAAGATCAGCAAGAAAATCCTTGCCGAGCTGCAGAATGATGGGCGGATCAGCAACGTCGAGTTGGCGGCGCGCGTCAACCTGTCGCCCGCGGCTTGCCTGGAACGTGTGCGCAAGCTGCACGAGTCCGGCTACATCATGGGCTACACGGCCCAGCTGAACCCGCAGCTGCTGGATGTGTCGCTGCTGGTCTTCATCGAAGTGGTGCTGGACCGCACCACGCCCGAAGTCTTCGACGCCTTCAAACAAAGCGTGCAATTGATCCCGGAAGTGCTCGAGTGCCATATGGTGGCCGGCGGCTTCGATTACCTGGTCAAGGCGCGGGTGAAGGACATGGCGGCTTACCGCGAATTCCTGGGCAAGACGCTGTTGCAGAAGGGGGTGCGCGAGACGCACACCTATGCGGTGATGGAAGAGGTCAAGAATACGACCAAGTTGCCGATCAAGTAAGCCGGCAAGCGCCCGGCCTGCTTGAATCGTTGGCTGAAAAAACATCGCCCCGCGGGAGGCAGGGCGACATGTTGCTGCCGGCGATGACGCACCGCCTCAGGCAATCTTCTCCATTTTGACACTCGTCTCGGATTGCTGCGGCAGCAACTTCTGCGCCGTCGACGACATCGCTTCCAGGTTCTTGCGCAGCCAGCGGTGCGCCGGGCTGCGGCCGTCGCGTTCGTGCCACAGCATGTCCAGGTGCACGGCCGGCAGCTGGAACGGCAGTTCGCGCCAGACCAGCGCGTCGGCGGCGCCGGTGGAGGCGATCAGGTGCTTCGGCAGCACCGTCACCAGGTCCGAGTTGGCGACCACGCGGCCGGCGGTGAAGAACTGGTTCACGGTCAAGAGGATGCGGCGTTCGCGGCTGATCTGGGCCAGCGCCTCGTCGACCAGGCCGTGGGCGCGGCCCGAGAAGCTCACCAATAAATGGTCCGCCTTGCAGTAATCGTCCAGATCCAGCTTGCCCTGGGCCAGCGGGTGGTTCTTGCGCATCACCGCCACGTATTCGCCCGAATACAGGCGCTCGTGGCGGATCGGCGAACCGGTTTCATAGGACAACTGGGCGGCCACGCCCGGGAAGAAGCCGACGGCCAGGTCGATGTCGCCGCGCAGCAGCATCGGGCGCGGTTCGCGCGTGGTCAGCGGCACCATGCGGATGTTCACGCCAGGCGCCTCTTTTTCGATCGAGCGCACCAGGGACGGCAGCCACAGGGCGGCGGTGGCGTCGGCCATCGCCAGGCGGAAGGTCGCCTGCGCCTTCGAAACGTCGAAGGTTTCCGGCATCACGGCCGCTTCCAGCGCGGCCAGCGCCTGGCGCACGGCCGGCCACAGCGCTTCGGCGCGCGGCGTCGGTTTCACACCGTAGGCGGTGCGGATCAGGAGTTCGTCACCGAGGCTTTCGCGCAGGCGCTTGATGGCATTCGAGACCGCGGGCTGGGTCATGGCCAGGTGGCCCGCGGCGCGGGTCAGGTTTTGCTCGGTCATGACGGCGTCGAAGACACGGAGCAGGTTCAGGTCTAGCGTAAGAAAGCTCATGGGAATCCGTTCAGACAGGCATTTCAGGCATTTCAAGTATGCGGACAGTGTACCCGATTTCCATTCACGAACAGCATAAGCACTATCAGCGAACGTAATTAGATTTATATGTTGCGTTGCACTATAGTTACATTGAATACATCGATGCTCTCTCTGACGCCATGGCTTTTGCTGATACCCTGTTTCAAACCCCGATGCTGGCTGTGTCCTTCAGCCAACTCCTGACCGGCATGGTCGAGCTGGCTGTGCTCGCCGCCGTCCTGATGTTCTTCCGTCCGCTGCTGGTCGGCATTGCCCGTGCGCTGGTGCTGGTCGTGCGTCCGCGTCCGACCAAGGACGAACTGGCCGCGCGCCGCAAGCTGCGCGACGCCAAGGCGCAGCAACAGGCGGCCAAGGCGGCGCGCCAGGCCGACGCCCCAGCCGTGCGCGCCCTCGGTGCCCGCTCCTGATAGAATCCAAGCGCTTCCTCCAAACGGCGTCCGGTAACGGGCGTCGTTTTTTTTTGCCTTTTTGGTCCTTTGACGTCCTGCTGTTGACGTCCCTCTGACCTTCCCCCTTCCCTCTCTTTGCCCGGTGGCGCTGTCTTTAAGTCGCGCCGTGATCCCGCCTTCCCAGCCGGCATTTGAGCCAGTCTCGGCAATCGTCATCGACTTCCGGTCATCCGGTTTTATGGGATTTTTTCGCGTATTCGATTTAACAATTAGTCGATACATCTGCTGTGTGCATGAAATCGATGATCTCATCAATAAGAGAATGATGTCATCTTGCGTTACGATTGACGTAATTTAATTAACGTAGGCCGATTTCTCGTCGATTGCCATCTCCAGCTAGTGCAGCAAGATTTGCAGACGAAATACGCTAATTGAATACATGATCATGTCAAATGGATGAGTAATTGATGAGATTTAAAGGAAGTTCATATAGAGTCATCACATATGGATGAGATGAGGTTATTATCGATAAAATCGATGACATGAGCCGCCAGAGGCCTCAGCGTGGCCGCATGAGGGTGCCCTCATCCAAAAAAACGGCAGCTGCGCAGTCAAAAAACCGGGGCGAAAAAAAACGCGGCCACCGGTTGCCCGGGGCCGCGTTTCTGGCGCGAATGAGGGGTTTATTTGGCGCCGAGCAGAGCCGGCTTCAGCGAGCGGTCGACCGGCCTGTCGCCCAGCCAGATGCGCAGCAGGGCGTTATAAAAGGTGACGTCGGGTACGTTCTCGATCAATTTTTTGCCGTTCAGCTCAATCTGGGTGCCGGACCCGGGCAACCAGTCGATATGCAGCACGTCGCCCTTCCTGAGGCCGTCGACCTTGGCGAACATCTCGCCGAACTTGCCGATCTGGGACACGATCTTCGCCTTTTCCGTCTTGTCGACGTTGTCGTTGAGGCCTTCCATGAAAGCATTGCCAAAATCTTCCGACGATACGTCGCGCGCCATGACCAGGGTCACGCGGCGCGCGCCGTCCACCTTGAGGACGTCGGCCACCGTGGTCTTCTTTTCCGGTAAATAGAGACCGGCGGCATACACCTTGACGACGAACTTGGTGCGCATGCCGGCGCCGTTCAGCTTCAAGTCCTGGCCAGCGACCTTGTTCGACTCGTCGAACTTGACGCCGCCGACGTCGACCGCGGCGGCGGCCGGCAAGGCGAAGGCGATGGCCAGGGCAGCGGCGCCGGCCAGGCGGGTGAAAGTGGATGGATGGGTAAGCATGGAAGTGTCTCCTTGAGATCAGACAAATGTCTTCCAAATACTTTATCTACAGAATAACCAACGAGCAATCTATTTTGCCGGGCGGCTTCGGTGATTACTGCTGGCTGGTGCGCTTCCCTGCTTCGCCGTACGGCTCGTCCTCTTCTTCCTCGATTGCTTCCAGCACGGCTTTCGGATCGGCCGGTTTGGCCAGCTCTTCCGCTTCCACATCGCGCTGCGCCTGCCCGCCGGGCTGGTCGCGCCGCATCGCTGCCAGCATCTCGATGATCTTGCTGGTCTTTTCCTCGGTCAGCAGGTTGACCTGCAAGTCCAGGTGGGCGTGATGGTCGGCCAGGCGCGACATGCGGTTCTGGCGGATCAGCACCGTGGTCGAGATGATGAAGGCGTTCAGGCCGATGAGGCCCTGCAGCCAGAAGAACGGTGGTTCGTCGATCTGTTCCCAGTCGAAATCGGGCGCCAGCAGGTTGCCTGCGATCCAGCAGACGATGAAGATGATGTTGGCCGCGACATAGCCCGGGCTGCCCAGGAACAGCGCCACCTTCTCGACCACGCGCTGGGTGGTGGTGACGTGTTCCTCATGGCGTGCGTAGAACTCGGAAATGGTACCGATGTTCTCGCTGACCGATTGCGGCAGCGGCTCGTCCGGATCGGGCTTGTCGCTCATGGAACCAGCATAGCACGGCGCTTGAAAGGGGGTTGATCGCTTTGATTGCATATGCAATTTACATAAAATTGCATTCGCAATTAATATGGGAAAGACCGGGTTTTCGATCGGGTAAAAAAAATGCCGGCCATGAATGGGGCCGGCATCTCGGGAGGGTCAGGCCGCCTTGGCGGCTGTCAGGCTTTCATATTTGGCCTGGAGTTGTTCGCGGGTTTCGCGCCACTCGGGATTGAAGGGGATGCAGGAGACGGGACAGAGCAGCTGGCACTGCGGTTCGTCGAAGTGGCCGACGCATTCGGTGCACTTGTGCGGATCGATCTGGTAGAACTCCGCTCCCATCGAGATCGCGTCGTTCGGGCACTCGGGCTCGCACACGTCGCAATTGATGCAGTCGTCGGTAATCAGCAAAGCCATGGCAGGAAACTGGGTCGGTTATGCCTTCGGCGCGGTCGATGCGGCGGCGATGGCGGCGATTTTCTTTTGCAGCCAGCGGTCGACCGAGGGGAAGACGAATTTGGAAACGTCGCCGCCCAGCATCGCGATCTCGCGCACGATGGTGCCCGAGATGAACTGGTACTGGTCGGACGGGGTCAGGAACAGGGTCTCGACGTCGGGCAGCAGGTAGCGGTTCATGCCCGCCATCTGGAACTCGTACTCGAAATCGGACACGGCGCGCAGGCCGCGCACGATCACCCGGGCGTCATGCTTGCGCACGAAATCCTTGAGCAGGCCGGAAAAGCTTTCGACCTGCACGTTCGGATAATGGCCCAGCACTTCGTTGGCGATTTCCAGGCGCTCTTCCAGCGAAAAGAACGGTTTCTTGTTCTTGCTGTCAGCAACGCCCACCACCAGCGTGTCGAACAGGCCCGAGGCGCGGCGCACCAAATCCTCATGGCCGCGGGTCAGCGGATCGAACGTACCTGGATAAACGGCTACAACCATTGCGGCTCCCTGAGAATAATGCACCTGAATAGACGCGCATTATGCCTGAAATTTCGGCAGCTGCCCCGCCCTGGGGCGGGTTTCGACGGTTTTAGTGCAACTTCAACAGGTGAAAATGGACCATGCCGGCCTTGTCTGCGCGCACCACTTCCCATTCTGCCAGCCATTCCGGAACGGCGTCACCCTCCTGTTCCGGGAACGGCAGCGGCTCGCCCGATTCTGCATACACCAGGCCGCCTTCATTCAGCAGCGCCGCGCACAGCGGTAGCGCCTGGGTCAGGAATTCCTGCTGGTAGGGCGGATCCAGGAAAATGACATCGAACTTCTGGCCGCGCCGGGCCAGGTCGCGCGCCACGGCCAGCGCATCGGCGCGCAGCACGTTCACCTTATCCGCCTTCAGCTTGTCCTTGATGGTGTCCAGCTGGCGCACGACGGCGCCGGCGCTGTCGATCATCGTGACCGATTTGGCGCCGCGGCTGGCCGCTTCGAAGCCGAGGGCGCCGCTGCCGGCGAACAGGTCGAGGACCTCGGCCGTGTCCCAGTCGCCCGGCATCTGGTGCTGGATCCAGTTGAACACGGTTTCGCGCACGCGGTCGGGCGTGGGGCGCAGACCGAGGGCGTCGAGGACGGGGAGCGGGGTGCGTTTCCAGGCGCCGCCGATGATGCGGACTTGTTGCGGCGGGCCGGGACGGCGCGGATAGGAGGGGGAGGAGGACTTCTTCTTTTGCATGCGGCGACTATAGCATGTGGGGAGATGGTTGCCCTCGGCACCCATCTCCCCACATGGTGTCAAATCGCGGCCTTATTTACCCTGGGCCAGGGTATTAAAATCGTTGATCCAGCCCTGCATGCGTTGCTGCGCATGGGTTTTCTGTTCCGGCGTGGCCAGGCGCACCGCGGTGATGATGAACTTCGAGGTGTTGTCCACGTAGGCATCGAAGAAGGCCTTGCGTTCCGGCGCTTCCATTCGGTCGAACATCTCGCGCAACAGGTTGTGGATGGCCGACATGGTCTGTTCCTTGTTCAGCTTTTCCTGCTGGATGCGGCGCAACAGGGCCACGATCTTCTTTTGGCGCAGCATGCGTTCCTGCAGCCAGATCTCGTTGTCCAGCGGGCGCGCATCCGAGGCCTTGCGCAGCTGGGCTTCCTGGTCGCGGCTGAAGCTGCCGAACCACAGGTTCAATTGCTCCATCGCCTTTTTAAAACGCGCTTCCTGCTGGTCCTGCACGCTGCCGCTCATGAATTTCTTGCGGAAGTCGGCATTGTTCTTCGCGAACTTCTTTTCCAGCTGGTTCACCTGGTCCGGCTTGATCGACAGCGCCAGGTCGGCCAGTTGCGGCAGCGCTTTGAATGCCAGCAGTTCGGTGCGCGCCTTGATGTCGCGGTAGTCGGACAGCAGTTCGTCCTGGGTCACGCTGCCGTCGGCGAGCTGGCGCTGCATCTTGGCGAGCAGGCCGGCGTAGTCGCGCAGCTGGGTGGTGCGGTGCCACTGGAACAGGTTGTCGATGTCTTTCTTGACCCAGTCGGACTGGTCGCTGTCGATGTCGATGTAGGCATTCAACCACCAGTACAGCAGGGTGTCGCCGTGGTTGTAGGTGAAGCGGATCGTGCTGCAGCCGGCCGCCAGTACCATGACAAAGGCCAGCAACACGAATTGGGCACGTTTAAGGAGAGAGGGGTGCGTGTTAAACTTTTTCATCTTTAATCATTCATTTGAGAACGGCTTATGAACGTAGTCATCCTCGCCGCCGGCATGGGTAAACGCATGCAGTCCGCGTTGCCGAAAGTGTTGCATCCTTTGGCTGGCAAGCCGCTGTTGCAGCATGTTATCAACACGGCACGCAGCTTGACGCCGAAGAAATTATGCGTGATTTATGGGCACGGCGGCGCCGCGGTGCCGAGTGCGGTTCAAGCCTGGGGCGAGGAGGGCGGCGTCGCCATCGATACCGCCCTGCAGCAGCCGCAGCTGGGCACCGGCCACGCCGTGATGCAGGCCCTGCCGCAGATCGATGAAACCGCGCCGACGCTGGTGCTGTACGGCGACGTGCCGCTGACCACCCAGGCTTCGCTGCAGCGCCTGGTCGAAGCGGCCGGCGAGGACAAGCTGGCGATTCTGACCGTGGTGCAGGACAAGCCTTTCGGGCTGGGCCGCATCGTACGCGAGGATGGCAAGATCGTGCGCATCGTCGAGGAAAAGGATGCCACCGAGGCCGAGCGCGCCATCCAGGAAATCAACAGCGGCATCATGGTGATCCCGACCCAATACCTGAACGGCTGGCTGGGCGCGCTGCAAAACAACAATGCGCAGGGCGAGTACTACCTGACCGACATCGTGGCCCAGGCCGTGGCGGCCGGGGTGCCGGTGGTGTCGGCGCAGCCGTCCGCCGAGTGGGAAGTGGCGGGCGTGAACAGCAAGGTCCAATTGGCCGAACTCGAGCGCCGCCACCAGCTGAACATCGCGCATGCCCTGCTGGAACAGGGCGTCACGCTGATGGACCCGGCGCGCATCGACGTGCGTGGCGAACTCGTCTGCGGACGCGATGTCACCATCGACGTCGGCTGCGTGTTCGAGGGCCGCATCGAACTCGGCGATGGCGTCACGATTGGCGCCCATTCGGTGCTGGTGAACACGAAAGTGGCTGCCGGCGCGCAAATCAAACCGTTCTGCCATTTTGAAGATGCGGTGGTCGGCGAACAATCGGTCATCGGCCCGTATGCGCGCCTGCGCCCGGGTACCGAGCTGGGCCAGGATGTCCATATCGGCAACTTCGTCGAAGTGAAAAACAGCAAGGTCGCGGCGCACAGCAAGGCCAACCACCTGGCCTATGTCGGCGATGCCGATATCGGTTCGCGCGTCAACATCGGTGCCGGGGTGATTACCTGCAACTACGATGGTGCCAATAAATTCCGCACCACGATCGAGGACGAAGCCTTCATCGGCAGCGACAGCCAGCTGGTGGCCCCGGTCACGGTCGGCAAGGGCGCGACCCTGGGTGCCGGTACCACGCTGACCAAGGATGCGCCGGCCGGCAAGCTGACCATTTCGCGACCGAAGCAGCTCACCGTCGAAGGCTGGACGCGTCCGGTCAAGGTCAAGAAGTAAGTCGGGAAGCCGGTTCCGCACCACCTGTGCACAGCCGGTCCACAGCCAGGCAACCGGATCTGCACAGGCTTGTACGGTGGCTGTGCACAGGGATGCACCAAGGTCTTCCACAAGCTTGTCCACAGCCCGCTAGCCGTCCTGGTGGGCCGGCAGCAGCGCCAGGGCAAGCGCCAGGTCCTGGCGCGCGGCGTGGACGGCCGGCCCCAGCGCCGCCAGCACGGTCACGCCGGCGATGCTGCAAAGACTGGCCAGCAAGGGCATGCCGGACGCCGTGCCGATGAATGCGGCGGGGTCGCCCGGCCTGGCCTGCCAGCCTGCGGCGATGCGCTCGACGGCGCCGCTGCCGAGCAGTCCCAGCAGCGTGCCGATTCCACTTATCCACAGCGCTTCCAGTTCCAGCAGCAGCACCAGGGCGCACTTCGACATGCCGAGCGCGCGCAGCGTCGCCAGTTCGCGCCGCCGTGCCTGCACCCGCAGAGATACCGTGGCCGCCACGACACAGGCGACCAGCGCCAGGCCCATGAGCGCCACCATATGCCATCCTGGACAGCGCCCTGCCCCGAACGCGAGCGCACCGACATCGCATCCCACGGCCAGCACCGCGATCCGCGCACGCGCCCGCCCGGCCAGCACCATGCGCAGCGCCAGGCAGGCGGGCGCTGCGGGATTCACGCCCGCAACTCCGGCAGCCGGCGCGGCAGGTCGGCCGGCCGCGGGCCGATCCGCCCTTCGTTCAGCTGCAGCGTGCGCGAGGCGCGATGCAGCTGGCGCTGGTCGCGGGTGGAGATCACGAAGCTGGTACCCTGCTCGCGCTGGCAGGCGCAGAACAGGTCCAGCACCATGCGCAGCGCGCTGCCGTCCAGGCGCGAGGTCGGCTCGTCGGCCACCACCAGGCGCGGCCGCGTCATGAGGGCACGCGCGATCGCCACGCGCTGGCACTGGCCGGCATCCAGGCGCGCGGGATAATGGTGGACGTGGGCGGCCAGGCCGAGCCGGGCCAGCAATTCGGCGGCGTAGGCGCGCGCGTCCAGCCAGTCCCGGCGCGGCAGACGGCGCCGCAGCAGCAGCGGCAGCATGACGTTTTCCTGGGCCGTCATGACCGGAATCAAAGTAAAGGATTGGAAGACGGGGCCGATCAGGCGCTCGCGCAGGGCGATGCGCTCGCGCTCGCCCAGGCGCGTGACGTCGATGCCGTCCAGCACGATGTTGCCCTCGCTGGCCGGCTCGAGCAGGCCGACCAGGTTCAGCAGCGTGGTCTTGCCGTGGCCGGAGGGACCGCACACGGCGAGCATCTCGCCGGCCTCGACCTGCAAATGGATGTCGCACAGCGCGTGGACATGGGTGTCGCAGCGCTCATGGCGGTAGTGCTTGTGCACGCCGGACAGCATCAGCAGCGCCACCTCTTGCCGTATCGCCTTCATGTGCACGCTCGCCTCGCTGGCATTCAAAAGAGTTGCCAGTAGACACTTTTTGTAACGTGCGGCGGTTGAGGTTGCTCAGCGGTAATTTATACTGTGATTCTCGTCTCGAACTTGCTCCTGAAGGTCGAGAAATAGGCTTTTACATTACGCACATTGCTGTGCGTGGTGAACAGGCGGTGCGCCAGCGCGTGGTAGGCCGGCATGTCGGTCACCTGCACCACCAGCACGAAATCCGGCCCCGGCGACACGCGGTAGCACTGCAGGACTGCCGCTTCATTCGCGACCACACGCTCGAACTCGTCCATGCGATCGGCCGCCTGCACGTCCAGCGTGATCTCGACGATGGCGCTCAAGCGTGCGCCGACCCGCTCCGGCGCGACGATCGCGACTTGCCGCTCGATAACACCGCTCTCCATGAGCTGCTTGACGCGGCGCAGGCAAGTGGGGGCGGAGACGTGGACCAATTCCGCCAACTCGGCATTGGTGTGAGAGGCGTCAACTTGCAGGACATTCAGGATGCGACGATCGATATCGTCCAATTCTTGGGCTTCACTCGACATTTTTATAAAAAATTTAGTAAAAAATGAAAGGAAATTTCATGTTCAGCATAGCATGAAATAATATTTCAAAAATCAGTAAAATACGACAGCTTATTTCATCACTGCTGTTCTAGAGTAGTTACGTCAGTCAACATTTTGGAGAAGTACCATGTGCGGTATCGTCGGCGCGGTTGCCCAGCGCAATATCACCCCCATCCTGCTCGAAGGCCTGAAACGTCTCGAATACCGCGGCTACGACTCCTGCGGCATCGCCCTGCACGTCGACGGTCACCTGGCCCGCTCGCGCAGCACCTCGCGCGTGGCCGACCTCGAGACGCAGATCGCTGAAACCCATCTGCAAGGTTTTACGGGCATCGCCCACACCCGCTGGGCCACCCATGGCGCCCCGGCCACCCGCAACGCCCACCCGCATTTTTCACCCACCGAAGACAATGCCCGCATCGCGCTGGTGCACAACGGCATCATCGAAAACCATGACGAGCTGCGCGCCGAACTGACCGGCCTCGGCTACGTGTTCCAGAGCCAGACCGACACCGAAGTCATCGCCCACCTGGTCGACCACATGTACGACGGCGACTTGTTCGCCACCGTGCAGCAGGCCGTCAAACGCCTGCACGGCGCCTACGCGATCGCCGTGTTCTGCCGCGAAGAGCCGCACCGCGTGGTCGCCGCGCGCCAGGGCTCGCCGCTGATCGTCGGCCTGGGCAAAGGCGAGAATTTCGTCGCCTCGGACGCGATGGCGCTGGCCGGCACCACCGACCAGATCATCTACCTGGAAGAAGGCGACGTGGTCGACCTGCAACTGGCGCGCTACTGGATCGTGGACGTCGATGGCCGCCCGGTCGAGCGCGAAGTCAAGACCGTGCACGCCCACACCGGCGCCGCCGAGCTGGGCCCGTACCGCCACTACATGCAGAAGGAAATTTTTGAACAACCGCGCGTGGTCGGCGACACCCTGGAAGGCGTCACCGGCATCATGCCGGAACTGTTCGGCGATGGCGCCTACCGCGTATTCAAGGAGATCGACCGCGTGCTGATCCTGGCCTGCGGCACCAGCTACTATGCCGGCCTGACCGCCAAGTACTGGATCGAATCGGTGGCCAAGCTGCCGGTGAACGTCGAAATCGCCAGCGAATACCGTTATCGCGACAGCGTGCCCAATCCGTCGACGCTGGTCGTCACCATCTCCCAATCGGGAGAGACCGCCGACACGCTGGCCGCCTTGAAACATGCGCGCAGCCTGGGCATGGAGCACACGCTGACCATCTGCAACGTCTCGACCAGCGCCATGGTACGCGAGTGCAAGCTGGCCTACATCACGCGCGCCGGCGTCGAAGTCGGCGTCGCCTCGACCAAGGCGTTCACCACCCAGCTGGCCGCCCTGTTCCTGCTGACGCTGACCCTGGCGCAAGTGAATGGCCGCCTGCCCGAAGACGCAGAAGCGAACTATTTGAAACAGATGCGCCACCTGCCGGTCGCGCTGTCGTCGGTGCTGGCGCTGGAACCGCAAGTCATCGCCTGGGCCGAGGAGTTCGCGAGAAAAGAAAACGCCCTGTTCCTGGGCCGCGGCATCCACTACCCGATCGCGCTGGAAGGCGCCCTGAAACTGAAGGAAATCTCGTACATCCACGCCGAAGCCTACCCGGCAGGCGAGCTGAAGCACGGCCCGCTGGCGCTGGTGACCGAAGAGATGCCGGTGGTGACCATCGCCCCGAACGACGCGCTGCTGGAAAAGCTGAAGTCGAACATGCAGGAAGTGCGCGCGCGCGGCGGCCAGCTGTATGTGTTCGCCGACGTCGATACCCACATCACCTCGGGCGATGGCCTGCACGTGATCCGTTTGCCGGAGCACTATGGCTTGCTGTCGCCGATTTTGCACGTGGCGGCGCTGCAGTTGCTGGCGTATCACACGGCGCTGGCGCGGGGGACCGATGTTGACAAGCCGAGGAATCTGGCGAAGTCGGTGACGGTGGAATAAGGTCAGGGGAAGCTTGGGCTTCCTGTGTGGCTAAATAATAAAGTGCGACAGTATGAATCGCCCCAGTTTTCGTGGAGGCCGGTTAGTGTGAGTCAGGCCGGGATGGCTTGACCGCTCAACTGCTTGTAATAGTTTGCCTCAGCTTCTGCCGGCGGTATATAGCCGAGCGGTTCCAGCAGGCGGTGATGGTTGAACCAGGAAACCCATTCCAGCGTGGCCAGTTCGACGGCCTCGCGTGTTTTCCAAGGAGCGCGGCGGTGGATCAGCTCCGCCTTGTAAAGTCCGTTAATGGTCTCGGCCAAGGCATTGTCATAGCTGTCTCCCTTGCTGCCCACAGACGGCTCGATGCCGGCTTCTGCCAGGCGTTCGCTGTACTTTATCGATACGTATTGCGAGCCCCTGTCGCTATGATGGACCAGCTCGTTTCGTTCGGGCTGACGGGCGTACAGCGCCTGCTCCAAAGCGTCGAGCACGAAGTCGGTCCGCATCGAGCTGCTGACGCGCCAACCAACGATTCGCCGAGCGACGACGTCGATGACGAAAGCGACATAGACGAAACCCTGCCAGGTCGAGACGTAGGTGAAATCGCTGACCCACAGCTGGTTCGGCCGCTGTGCTTTGAACTGGCGGTTGACTCGGTCGAGAGGGCACGGTGCCTTCGCATCGGCAAGCGTCGTGCGTACGACTTTGCCACGCATGACGCCACGCAGGCCGGCCTTGCGCATCAAACGCTCCACCGTGCAGCGGGCCACTTCGGTTCCCTCACGTCGCAGTTGGCGCCACACTTTGTCGGCACCGTAGACCTGCAGGTTTGCTTGCCAAACCCGCTCAATGTCGACGCTCAGCACATCGTCACGCTGGACTCGTGCACAGCGCAACGCCGGCTTGCGCTGCTGCGCTGCATAACGCCAGTAGCCCGACGGCGCGACCTGCATCACCTTGCAGATCGGCTCGACACCGTAGGCATGGCGGTACTGGTCGATAAATGCCCTCACGGCTTGAAGTGGCGGCCGAGCTCCGCCTGGGCGAAAAACGCACTCGCCAGACGCAGGATCTCGTTTGCTTTGCGGAGCTCGCGCACTTCCCGTTCCAGCGCCTTGATGCGCTCCTCTTCGGCCGTCGTTGGCCCTGGACGCTGGCCGGTATCGCGCTCCTGCTGGCGTACCCAGCGACGCAACGTTTCAGGTGTGCAGCCGATCTTGGCTGCGATCGATTCGATGGCTGCCCACTGCGAGCTGTACTCGCTGGCCGCCTCGCCGACCATACGGACAGCGCGCTCGATGACTTCGGGGGAATACTTCGGTTGCTTCTTCATGACTCCATTCTCTCAAACAATGGAGCCTCTACAAAATCCGGGGCGATTCAAACTGCTGCGCTCCAATGCCATCCAGTGGGCCGCCAACATCCACTACGAATGCAAGCGCGGTACGCTGATCGAGACCACGCAAGCCCTCGACACACTGTTGCTGCACTCAGACCTAGAAGATACGTTGCCGATGCGTTTTTTTGCACCGCCGTACACTACGCAGTACCTAAGGCTGACCTGGGACGTCGCCGACCAGCTTGCAACCGAGGATGACAAGGCGCATCGCCGATGGATCGACGGTGTCTTCTGTTTTCTTACGCCCGCGGCCTCGTCAACGACAATAAGCGAAGCCGGCCCAGTTCTCGAACTCGTGATCGTCTACAACAACGACGAGACAGGTATTGGCACGTACACGATGCACGCACCGATCAGGTCGCCCGACCAGACAGTGGAGCAGTGGGTCAGCGAGATTTCTCTCTCCGAGCATGGCCACACAGCTGCAGGAGACGATGGCCGCATCCGAGTGATCAGCTACCTGGTGAAAGTATTCTTGTATCTTGGACTGAAGGACGCTCGCAAGGCAGCCTGCACCGATTACGGCATGGCACTCAAACAACTTGCGGCGCGGGGACCCAAGAAACAGGCCAAGCTGCGGCGCCGCCTGGACGCGTTGTACGATCGCGTCACGGTAGGGCCGGCGAGCCTGCCGCCCTCGTCTACGACAGGCGATGTCGCCGCCCAGGTGGCGCCACATTGGCGCCGGGGCCACCTTCGGCTGCAAGCGCACGGTCCAGCACGAAGTGAACGCAAGCTGATCTTCGTCGCCCCAATCGTGGTCCACGCCGCCAAGCTGAAGGACGAGGTGCCGCGGCCGAAGGCGTACGCGCTGACCGCCGGCAACGTCAGGATGTGATCGCGAACATTTCCAGCGACAGATCATGGATTCCGGATGGCACGTACACCGACGCAGCTTGTGCTTGCAGCATGTTCGCGTATAGCGGCCCCTTGCCCTGGAGTACAAAGTAGTACGTGTTCGGCCTGATAGGCACCGCCACCGGCACCTGCGGCATGTGCACCAGATCTACACCGGGCAGCGCGGACGCGACCAGCCTGCTGATATCGTCCGGTGCACCGACCTTGAAGCGCGCCGGTATCAGCGCTACCAGTTCCAGTGCCGGCAGATCGGCCCGTACACCGAGACACAGCATGGTTTGCTGATCGATTGCGTCTGGCAGCTTGCCCTCGAAATACGACAGCCGCGCCGGATCCTGGGCCAGCCCGATCGCCAGGTACTTCGATGAGATGACCGTATCGACCAGGTCACGCAGGATGGCATCGAGCCTGGCGAAAGCAGGCCCCGGCTGCTCGTGGTCATAACCCGGCAGATCCCTGACCCTGACCTTGCGCGAAAACGCCATCAAGCCGCCGGCCAGGCCGAGCAGGTCCTGGAACAGGCGTTCCGGATGAAACCCACGGCATTGAGTATGGTGGTGCAGCGACGCGCAACCTGCGCTGATAGTCTGCAGCAACCAGAATGACGACATGTCTCCGCCTTGCACGACCACATCCTTGCTTGGCTCGCGCTGCGCCGAGTACAACGCATCGATTTTCGCTTGCAACTTTTGCATCAGGGCGCCCATGAGCCGTGCCAGTGCGGGCACTGCCCCGACCGAGGTGCTTGGCGTAATGTACGTCGGATCGATCTCGAATCCGCTGCCGCGACGACGCAGCCGCAACACAGGAATGCTCACGTATCCGGCTCTTGGCGCAAGGTGCGAGAGCAATCGCACCTGTTTGGCCA
>Ga0308160_10002515_pt1 | contig 22007 bp, 20 predicted proteins | sample PhyFR1_FD_201036 | JGI IMG/M metagenome (GOLD analysis project Ga0308160, IMG submission 201036) | Phyllosphere microbial communities from UC Gill Tract Community Farm, Albany, California, United States - DLSLF.R1 | ecosystem: Host-associated > Plants > Phyllosphere > Unclassified | place: USA...
CCAAACCTCCCCCATTATCGTCGACCTGTCCTGATATCTTCCCTTCCAACTCACGACTACCGAACGACTTGAGTCGCCCCTCCCTCCCATCCACCTCGCTCAGGTCATGTCTACTAGCATCTACGTGTGCTTGGTCATATACAATACGGGCGAAGAGGAGTAATAACGCTACTTACTTTACTGATTTCAACGATTCCGTAACCTTTTCCTTGAATTTCCTTATCCTTCCACCACCTCATTCATTCATGCATGATCCTATCCCATCCTGTTCTGGTCTATGCTATATGTCTACGATGCTGATGAATAGGACGATGGGTAGTTTGACCTATGGTGTTAGTAAGGTATGTTCTCGCCCAAATTCACTCACCTATTGTTTTGAGTTCCCGTTGCGGTCTGCTAATACCTCTTAGGCCGCTACTATCCACTGCGCCGAGCTCCTTGCTGGTCGATTCCACCCGTAAGTCATCTCTACCATGATCCTGTGCCCGTTTCCCAGATACTGTCTACGTCTACCATCTGAAATCTACCTCGTTCCATGATCACGTACCATTATTGTATCGCCATTTCCTCCCATCTCAGCCTGCTCCATCCAGCTCATTCCCGTCCCCAAGTCTACCTATCCTGTCGCCATCCCTACCAAGCCCATCAATCATGGACCGATCCCAACCACTACCCACCTTTACTGCGGAGTGACATCGATCTACAAAACTAGCTAAACTGACAAATAGTATGAAGATTCGAGTGAATACTATCTGCCCTGGGATCTTCCCCTCCGAAATGACCGGTGTGAATTCCAGCTCTGAACGGGAAGGGCACGACTACGATATGGGCGATGCGGCCAACAAGGCTGCTGCCCGCAGTACGGCCGGTAAGTGAGATTCTGGTTCGAGAATCGGTTGACCGCGAAAACAGGCGCGTCGGTTGGGTTTCCAACGGGGCCGAAGTACGATTAAGCTTCGGCTCCCTACCCCAGGTTCTTATTCACCGTTTCCCAATCCGGCGCTGGTATCTGGCTACAAACTACATAATACGACCATGACCGATGCTGATATACAGGTCGTCCAGGTAAACCAGAGGAGATCGTAGGTCCTGTCCTACTCCTCAGCAGTCGAGCGGGTGGGTACATGAACAATGCGCTCCTCACCGTCGACGGGGGCCGGTTAATGGTGAGTCGTTCTCCCGCAATTCGTATCACACAACGCTGAGACCGAATCTAGGGCGCAGGGATCAACGATGGAGTTAAAATGCCGGAGGATTCCTTCGCATAGGCTACATTTAGGGGAATGCATTTAACCATTACCCGACAAGACCATTAACCATATTTCAAGCACAGGATTAACGTCTCTCAGGCGCAAAGCGACAGGAACAGCTTCAAAGCTCACAAATACAACACTTTCTAGCAGGTCACATTCATTCGAGTCGTCGCACAAACCAAACAATGGCCCCTACCTATAAGAATGAGAAGCTGAATGCATTCACGCTCTATCATAACAAACACATTCATCTACTTACATTCAAATCTACTATACTCTTCAAATTACTCAGTATTTTGTTCCAATGTCCGACTTCAATGCTATCATGGAACCCTTCCGAGACGTGAGTACCTGTTCTTTCTCCTCGTCACCTTCTTCGCGCTGATGCACCACAGGACATCGCACGTCAGTACGCTGCGAGGAACATGCCGCGCTACCTCTGGCCTTTTGTGTATCCCTACAACCACCAGGTCGACCACACTAGGCTGAGCAAGGTCATCAAGGTCGTGAAACAGGTGAGTCATTCAGTCTTGCTCCGGTCCTTATCACGATTCTACCTTTCATCTTTCATATACCACGCGTTCACTGCTACCGCGTCGTCTGGTGCTGCCACTCTCCGATCTGGAGACTGCTTCACCACGCGATTCTCCCTTCACACCCCACCCCCACAATTCATGTTCACATGACGCGTCATGCCAGACGCCCTTTCATCGTCGACATTCCTGCCTCGCTTCTCCATTCACATATCATGATACTTTCACCAACCCAAATCAATTGCAACCTTTACCTTCCGTGCCCAACCATGTATCTTTGCTACGTCCCTATGTAGCTGAGGCTCATACACGTCTTTCCTCGGTGAAAAGCATTCCAACATGCGTCACTGCTCCTTGTTCGAGTTGTTCGCGTCCTATCTTGTGGGCTTCCTGTCTCCCTGGCGTGCCATCCTTAGTCATTCCTGTTCCTTCTCAAGAATCGGTCAAGGTCTACATTGAGAAAATCTTGCTGACGATGCCTCTAGACTGTTGCCAAAGCCTTAGGAAAGAGTGGTGCTCCTCTGGTACCCTCTGGATTCCCCCTCGGGCGACAGCTCTACACCCTCGTTATGGGACGAGCCGAACAGCTCGATGGCATATTCCATCATGCTGTCGATCACCCTTCGCTGCCTAAGATGACTGGTGTGGACGAAGAGCAAAGATGGCCCGAATTCTTCTTTCACTCCTTCAACCTCAGGCTCTCACTCGGCTACAATGATGAGCTGGCCAGATGCTTTCATGCATGCCTGAATTGGGCCGCCGAGCCAATTGGTCAGGTCTCGTCATCAGCTGCTGAGCTTGTCCTCAACAACGACATCATGGGTAGTCCACGTGCTGGCGCGGTGACTGCTTCTGGATACGGTGATATGGTCGAGGAGGTCGAGGCTAGTGAAGCAGAGGTACCCGAGCTTGTCGGGGATGATTCAATGGAGGTGGACGAGGACATAGAGGGAGAGGAGGAGGAGGAGGAGGAGGAGGAGGTAGAAGAAGACGATGACCGACTCTGGCCGGTTTCAAGCCACCCTCTCGTAAGTGCTTTTGAACAAGTCGCGCCAGAGAGAAGACTGACAGGCTAGATGATGCGAGACTTGTGGGAGACTCGGTGCCGAAACGCTCTTTTCCACGAAAGGGTCTTGACAGTTGCTCTACACAGATTCCAAAAAGCCGAGCTCACCGTCGATGATACCGATAGATCAGAGCTCTGGCGAACAATCTGGAGCAGTTCAAGAGAACACGTCAGCAATTTCGACTCTACACCGGCGGGTCGAACTTGGGCTGAACTAGCGAGATACTACATTATCAGACGGGTATCCTTCATTGAGTATATGTGCCGTCAGTCACCAGGCAGAAGCTCGAGAGACGGATTGAATCAGTGGGCCACGAGGGTCTATAACAGAGTCATGAAACACTGCCAAGACCAGTTGAGGGCTGAGACGCAAGCGGCACAGCAAGCTGCTTTAATGAAGAGACTGGAGGCGGATGCCAGAGAGCAGGAGAGGAGAGAATTGGTCACTGCGGCCCGAGCTCGACGACTTGCCGAGGGCCAGGTGACGATGAGACTCAAGAAAGAGGCGAGGGAGGCGAGAAAGAGGGCTCGAGACCTTCGAGAGGATGATGCGAACCTCGCTGCAGAGGAAAGGAACACGCTCGACACAACCACAGAGCGAAGGGCCGAAATCCAAAAGGAGAGAGCCGAGATTGCGATGTACCTGACCGAAAACAGGATGCTACAGGCTGCCAAGGTGAGTATCTCTTCTGCAAACCCCTCTACGGATTGAGCTGACTGGTTTCAGAATGATGAGCTCAAGGCACATCGCGCAAGGGCTCAGCTCAACTACGAGAGAGAGCGACGCGACATCGATCTACTCACTCCTCGACGACGACTCATCAAACGTGGACAACGTTAGATTAGCACTTTCAGTATCAACATCCTGTACTCTACCATCTTCCACACCATTCTGTACTCTACCACACTCGCTCTCCAGACTTTCTGCTTTCTCATCATACTGTACATAATGTTTTTCGGGTTTATAGGATTGCTGGTCAATTCTGGTTTTGTTATCATTTTTGGGTTTCAATTTCAATTTCTCGTACTTTCCCATAATGCATCGTATATACATATATCCCAGTCTTCGAACTCTAACGTGAAACGTGAAATGGTCAGTCCAATGTCCCTACTAGCAAGCAGTTGAACGCGCTAACGATCATGGAGTCGACCTTCATCGTCCCGGCCTTGAATAGATGCTAAACGACCACTCGATCCCTTGGAACACATCATCATCCTCCCTGGAAACGCGTTAAGGCGCTGTCGAATAATAAATATACTAGATCAACATGTATGGTATTCCTCGCCCTAATATTAGCAGCAAGACTGTTGTCGTAACATGATTTGGAGGATCTGATGAAGTATAAGGAGCTATACCCCAGATAGCAGAGCCTACATCCACGAGAGGATCCTTGTCTGTCGTGACGGATCGTTGGAGACCTTGAATCGGTAGCAAGAAGTCATACTCCAGGTAACAAGAGATACATACACTTGTGAGATTGTTTTAAGTACCTTTACTATCTGACCAGATGTATAATGGGCTGGACGGCGTAACAGAATCTACGACCTATAGGCCTAGAAAGCGTATCCCGGACTCGAACGTACATCTATACATGCTTCTGGGTATGCGGTCACAAAACGGGCTACTGTCTGATGCTGGACACGAATTCCCGAAACAACGGTCGGAGGGTGATCATGACCGCGTTGTCGAACGTCAGACTGACCCTTCGTAAATGCCAAGAAACACGGTTCAATATTGGAAGTATGACTGAATAGCTTAGAAGGTACATTTGGGAGACACAGCCGACTAGCTTTGTTTGCATTGTTCCCCTACAGACATGAATCAAGTGGTTGTTGTAAGATGCACCCCGTCTTCAATGATTATATAACACCTTCGTCGCTATCTTTCGTCGAACACATCACATCTGACTGCTATAATGTAATGTAATGGGCAAAGTATTAACAATCATGTTCCGGAAGCAATAGAGAAGCAAAAGACCCATACTATTCCCAAAGTCGAATCTCGATGTGTCTCTCTAACCCCAATGCTTCGACAGCCTTCGTGTGCCATATCTCGTCAATCGAAAATCATCATATACAGTTGCTGTCATGTAAAATGCATAATATCTAAAATCACGTTCTAGGAGCAACAGAAGAATCAATGGCCCTCTTTGAATCCTGGTAATCTCGAACGATCTCGTCCGTGACAGCTTGACGTCGCTACATATCAGCTCCGATTTCCATATTTCACCATTAGAGATCAAGAGCGAGAAAGAGCGAGGACAGAGATAGAGAACATAAGGAGAGGTAATGAGATAGAGGGAGAGATTGTGAGGACAGAGAGGATAGAAGGAAAAAGGAAAGAACAGAGACCGTGAATTGGAAGATGAACCTACACTCTGGAAAGAAGCGACAACTTCCTGAATCTTCTCGATACAAGCCTCCTTCATCTGACTAGTCGACAGCGTACCAGCTCGATATTCCTATTACTCATCAGCTTTGTCTCCCGAACATGGGACTGAGCTGACCTTTGCAAGCGTCTCCATCTTTTCATCATCATCCTCAAAGAAACTGAGATACTGATACGCAACATCAATATCGGGGTTACCACCGTTGGCTTCATGTTCCTCCCTGGAAGCTCCACCACCAGAGAATGCGTGGGATTTGATCTTCTTGGCGATAGTCTTGGGGTCGTCGGTCATGAAGATTGCTGAATTGACATTTGAAGCTGACATTTTGGTACTGGCCCCCTGGAGAGCTGGGAGGAATTTAGTATGTAGGAGGGCGGGTTTCTTGTATCCCAATCGGTCGGCTGCGTCACGGGTAAAGAGGAACTGTCATTCAGCTGAACGTCCTGTCGAACGGGAGGGTAACTTACGTATGGATCTTGGTCGATAGCACAGGGGATCAAACAGGGAATATCATCCTGTTCCCCAAAGATCTGAGGGAAAGAACTGGAGAAAGAAGGAGCAGCTTGGACAGCAGCGAAATGGTACATTCCAACATTATCACTATTTTCATCAGCTTGAACACTTTTTACAACAGCTGAGATTGACGTACGATTCAGAGAATCCGAAAATATTCTTGCTTTGGGATAATGTCAATGTCTTCGCTAGTAGTACGACGTTCTCGTAGAAAGCACCACTGGTTGTCAGCTGAGAGTTCTACGCAACTCATGCAGCTTACCCCATCTGCATCAGGTCCGAACAAATGAAAGTCTTTGCTGGATCGAATCCACAAGCAATGATATCTTTGATATTCTCCTGACCCATTTGCTTGTAATGACGGAGTAAATCGATTGGTTTAGATTTCTTGCTTCCCTTTGGTTTTGCTTTGTCGAGTTTCTTGAGCATTTCCGCTTGCTTCTTGGAATCTCTCTCCAAGAGATATTTCTCGTCATCTGATAATCAGCTCGTTGCCGTACATCGAGTGGAGAGCAGCTTACCTGTAATCTGGATGACCAAGGGGCAGTTGAATACTCGTTGTAACCAGCTGATCGTCAGCTTTCATACAGTATGGGAGATAGCGGACTTACGCGGTGAATTGGAATGGGATTAAATGACCTAGGTGCATGGAATCACTACTTGGTCCACGACCGGTGTAGAGGTAGAATGGTAACTTCTTCTCGTATCGATCTAGGATCAAGCCTAGGTCACTGCATATCAGCTTATACTCGAAAGTGACGGTACTAGAAACTGACCGGTGTGAGAAGAAAGTCCCTCTTTGTAACAGTGGATCTGGCCTTTGTCCTGTAACTTGCTCGAACCTTTCCAGTAGCTGTTTGTCTATGAGCTTGGCTCCAAACTGCTTGACCAGTTTTTCGTAGTTTCTAGGCGTCAGCTCTGGGATCCGAATTCGGCGCTTGATAGCTTACATTCCGGTCGACTTGCCCGAAGCATCCGTACCACCTTGGACGTCAAAGGGGGTGATCTTTTGCTCAACTTCCTGGCCCTCCGCTGTTGGCATCTCGGATGTCTCGGGGATAGTGGGTGTTTTAGGAGGTAGAGCGAATTCACTACTTGTCAGTTGATCAACAAATACAGATCGTCGAATACAACTTACGCCCTGCTAGTATTCCTCGAATGAGCCATCCTCTTTGGCTCCTTTACAGCTTCCGGGATCTCATCATCCAACTTGAGCTTATCCCAATCATCCTGAGTAACACTTCCTCGATGTTTCTGACCTCTTTTTGCAACTTCGTCCTCTCCCTCGTCTGGCCCAAAGATCCTTTCAGGTTGAGGTAACCTCATCTCGGCCAATTGAGCAGATAGCTGTTCCGACATGGATTCTGATCGAGCGTGGTTCCTCGCTTTGATGATGGCTTCGGGTTCTGGACCAGATAGATCCCCCGTATCGTCTGTACCTGCCGACATGGGAGAAAGGGGGTTCGAGTGGAGGTTGGATGAGGGTAGGTTTAGCCTCAAACCGGATGGTGCGGGGAGGTCAAGCTTTGAGAATTGAGTAGCGATACCTCCTGGTGTCATTGTTCCTGATGCCGAGGGAGTACTTCGACCGTCTGGGGTTGCTGGTGGGTTGGACATTGTTATAAGTATAAAGGATGAGATAAAGATAGACTGCATTGTATTGTATAGTTGAGTCGTCGCGCTTGGACCTACCATGACGTGGCAATTTGTGTCACTCTATCTCTATGGACGTGTCTCCCTTGTCCACTCTGTATACTGTATACTATACTACATATAGCCCTGAAGGGCATACATATCACCATGTTCGGTGAGGAGATAGCACGTATAAGGAAGCTAGGAGTCCAAGGGGTAAGCTATATACGACACTCTTTTCGATAAAGCTGACATTCAGCTCCTATTCCAAGCTCTCAACTTCTTAACAGTCATTGCGTCCGGGTTGATGATGTGGAAGGGACTATGTCTAGTCACCAATTCCGAGTCTCCTATAGTGGTAGTACTATCGTATGTCAGCTGTCTCCTTCAAGTGGATTGAAAGCTGACGAACCAGGGGATCAATGGAACCAGCATTCTACAGAGGAGATATCTTGTTCCTCACGAATCCAAGTAGTACACCATACGAGATAGGGGATATTACCGTTTACAAAACGTAAGTCAGCTTCGAGTCTTTCTTCGTGCGAGCTGACGAGCAGGCCTGGGACAGGAGATATCCCAATTGTCCACAGGGTGATTGAGTCACATACCACGTTAGTCCTTTGTTCTCCCCGTGGGAATTCGTAGGTGATGCTGATGAATAGGAATACAGCACAAATCCTGCTCACGAAGGGTGATAACAACGACTACGATGACTTCATGCTGTACAAAGGCATAGAATATTTAGAAAGAAAGCATATTATCGGGAAAGTCAGGGGGTACGTCTTTCTCACTTGTATGGTCGACGAAGGCTAATGTATAGATTCCTCCCATATGTTGGATATGTTACGATTGCTATGGTAAGCTTCAACCGCTCCATGATGGGCTCGAGCTGAAGTACAGAATGATTTTCCTCAGTTGAAATATGCGTTGTTGGGTTGTGTAGGATTGTTCCTCCTAGTTCAGAAAGAGACTTCATGATGCATCCGTTGTGCTATCCCACATGTTGATAGATATCTGCTACTCCTCCATATCTCCAATGCGCTCTGCCATTTGTGTTCTACTGTCGCTCTCTGTTGCGTTCCGTCATAAGACAACCAATACACTAGACGCCACTGATCGACGGGGCGTTGCCGCGTCACAACCAACTGAACACTCTTTTCATTCATCCATACCTTTTACACCCCACAACCTCAAGCATCCGTCACTAATAATCCCACTACGCAGTGAACAACGAAAAATCATTCGGATCATCAATCAGGATTAGAAAAAGCGAGCAGGGGCAAACTGAAGAACAGACATAGGTAAATAATACATAATGCCAAGGTCCGTCTTCCTATCCTCCCTTATGCCCAGCTGATGATGGTAGCGCAACGGAAAGAACGTTGGAGAATCAGAATGAGGAGGAGATGCAGTCTCTACATGGGAAGATCAAGGCTTTGAGATCGGTAAGTCGAGAGCGTGACGGGCCGGCCGGCGGTAACGAGGACTTGAGAACTGGAGTCGGACCAGGTGCCCAAGGATAGGATAGGAAGAGATGATACGCATGGATCAAGCAGATAAGGGGGCTAGAGATAGGCAGAGCTGACGAGCAGGTAACGATAGATATCCTAGATGACTCTTCGCGGCAGAATGACGGAGTAAGTCCATCATTTTACCAAACAAGGGGAATAAGCTAACATCCAGCTCGACCGCACAGTAAGCTCAATCTCACTTACCATCCCAACCTCAATCCACATCGATCATATGCCGAGCAGACCGATAAAGAGCAGTTGTCCAGGAAGATAGCTTACAATCCAGACAAACTCATTCTCCCAATTCACAAATTCCCTATTCTCAACTTCCCGCCATCATTCCAGGACAATGGCCCAGTCCTCTACATTACGTCAATATAGGACTATTGCTTATATCGTCCTAGCGCTCGTTGGGTTTTGGTTATTACTTAAGATTTGGCATGGGTTTGGAGGTGGAGGTGGGGTTCCGGAGGTACCTACTGGGGGATTGTAGATTGAGGGAGGGATGTTGTACCATATGAATCGAAGGCTGTTTGGACGTAGGCGATCATTCACGGGTCTTACTGAACGAGTCAAGTGTACTGACTATAAGAACAGATTATATACCATCTGATTTTACTACTACTAAAGTATTAACCGCATGGATTGACATCAGCACGCTCTACGTAAAGACCTCAACGTCCTGGTTTTGCTCATATAAGTCATGGCCATGTACTCCATGATCATCAGCTATGGGCCTATCATAACTATCACACATCGAGCTGCAACGTCAACGATCTAAGCGAGGCTCGACGTTGAATATGGCAACAATATGCGCATCCAAAGAATAGCTAACAAATAGCTAATATACGGCTAAGGGAATACTTCTACATTACAAATATTTGGAGGGATCATCCATCTCGTCGTTGTTCCCCTCCATCTTGTGATACTCGTAGGTCGTTATGAACCTGACTTTCCCATGAGCCTGCTTCCTTTTGATTTCTATCTTCTTTCTAGTCATCTGATACTTTTGCCCATCCTTCCAACGCTTTGCCGTAACGATGTACTTGGGTGGTATCTTCTCCTTTCGCTCCCGACGCCAGTAAGCCTGTTCCAGATCCGGTACAGCCTCTCGTTCCGCCTTGACAATCACAAACTCATCATCGAAGTCGTCGTCGCTTATCGGAATCCCAGGAAAGCTACAACCGTACTCGCAGTTCTGATCGCATGCGTGACTTTTATACCAGTTCTTCACCTCTTTCTGTCGACTCTTGGCCCGCGATTCAAAGATGTGTCGTTCGAAATCTTCTCTTCCCCGCCACTTGCCCTTCTTTTTCTCCTCGTCCCAGTCTTTAAGAGGGATACGGCAGTCGAGTATCGCGTCAATCCAGCGATGGACCAGCATTTCAATGACCGCTACCCGCTTCTCAACAAGCGAAGTAGCCAGTGGGACGAGCTCTTTCCTGATGTCTCGAGGTTTGCTTGCTGACTGGACCTTGCCGTTCTGTCCATAACATGCGTTTCGGTACGCCGCAAGGTCTTCCCTCTCCTTCTTGGCGGATGCCTCTTCCTCCTCCCCTTCCCCGTCGCTGAGCTCCATTTCTTTGTACACCCCATGCTCTTTTGCCTCGGCATCACGCCATCGATCAGGCCTCTGGTGCCCTCTATCATACTCCCAGCGGCACCCAGGCGGGAGAATGAGTCCGTTTGGTTGGTTCGTACCTTCCTGGGCCTTTCTCGGCCTAGTGTTGGGTACGTGGTGGGGATACTTTGGTCGGAAATCCGCCAGAGACTTGTCATGCTCCTCCAGGCGTTGCGTCTTTAGGGCAAGGTGATCGGCGCCTACAATGAAAATGCTAGCATCGTTACTGGTCAATAAGGTGAACCTCGCAATACGATAAAATAGCGAGGATCGAGGGTTCTTGCAATCCTCGGGACCCCAGGCAACCTCGGAGTCGTCGGAAGCCTTACCGAAACTCTCGTGTCCTCGTGGGGCTCGCATTTGGTCGAAAAGGATAGCGATCCGCCGGGGATTGAAGTGTTCGGGAAAGGTACCGGGTTGGCAACTGCGATATGATGGCCTCTCATGGTCGAGGGCAATGACCAAAGTCTCGACATTGGGTGACAGCAGTTCAGTCGGAGTGCAACTGCTGCAAATCAATCCAGGGCAGACGTCATCAAGAACCAGTCGAAATGGGTGTCGAGGCAAGAACCCGCAATATTCAACGGGTTTTGCGGGGTAACATTGATCATCGCGTGACCCTCGGGCAATGACGGTGCGAACGTTGGGAAGCGGATGGGTCTCGGCCAGTCGGTCGCAGGCGTCGTGGTGCTCAACCGTCAGGACCCGGACGTGATCGTGTAATCTTTTCATCATACTAGTCGCCGGGTACCAGGCTCTGATATTGACCGGTGCTCGTCGGATAAATCCCCAGTCTAATCCAGGTTCCATCGCTCGATGTGCCGTACAGCCTGCCGGTGTCTCGTGTCGAGTTGGCATCTGACCGTTGCACGATATACAGTCTCGATCGTAGTAAGATCCTCGTGGCTTGGTCGCGTTAAACTCGTAGAATGGCACCTCAATCCGCCTGCAAAGTCTGGCCGCTGAGGCATCAAAGAACGCCTGAGATACTCGTAGAACGCGGACCAGGTCCGCAGCGCTGCCGTTATCCAGATGACCGACGATCCTCCCAAGTAGATCCGGATTATCAAAGACCTCCTGAACACATGCGAGCTGTTTGGTCGAGTCGGTCATGGTGTAGGAATCGGAGTGGAGCTGTATGGCGTTCAAGGTAACTACTGAATGAAAGAAGAAGAATACAGGAGAAAACGAATGGGAGGCCGCGTTATTACATATACCTTTGGATGGTGTTCACTTGTTTGTTAGAAGCTCAGGGAACTTACAAATGTCCTATGAATCGTTCACTTCGAGTCGAAACAAACTCAATTTGTAACCCGCTCAAGATGAACCTAATTCCAGGACGCCGAAGGTTGGTTCATCGGTTTGACCTCTTCTCGAGCACTATGAAAGATCTACTGGGGGATTGAAAGTGGTGGAACGGGATATTGAACGATATGGACAAAAGGGCTTGATTCAAGGCGGATCGACTGAAAGCGGAGGCATGCTATTGTTTACATGAGACTACATCTACTCATCTAGACATCAAGTAACTACTTGAGTATCTCACAAAAACCTCCCTGGGTCATCCATCTCGTCGTTGTTCCCCTCCAATCGGTGGTACTGGTAAGTCGAGATAAACTGGATACTAGCGTGTTTAATCCTCCTGACCTGGTCGACCTCGGCCCTAGCCTTGTGATACTTCTGGCTCTGGGTCGAGGGTAGGCGTGAGTCGAGAATATGGTCGATCCATCGATGGATCAGTGTCTCCATAACGGCGACGCGCTTGTTGATGAGCGCCCTGGCCCAGGGGATATGTTCTCGATCGACCCGGTGTGGTTTTGTCGCAGACACGATTCGGCCCATTTGATCATAGCAAACATACTGGCTTCTTGGTGGTGGTACACCGCTAGCCATCCTCTCACGCTCCAGGACTTCCTCGGAATCGTAGCCATCGTAGTAATCCATTGCCTCATCCATATGATGTAATTGTCCATCCGCCGTTACCCATCTACAGACCTCTGGTTCATCTTCATCAAGAACCCATTGGGCACCCCTAGGTAGGGTGATTCGACGATATAGAGGGATTGCTTCGCGTTTCTTCTGAGGATGGGGATATAGCGGGTCAAATTCTTCTAGGGATCTATCGTGTCGCTCCAGACCTCTGACGTGCAGGGCTGCATGATCGGCACCGACAATATAGACCCTGCACTCGTTACCGACGGCAAGAATTACCTTGGCCATACGGTAGAACGTGTTTGTGCTTTCGTCATTGCCTTCCCCAGGTCCGTAGGCTACCATATGACACCCGGTTGAATCAGTTTCTCGCCGGCCGAATTCCCTACGAGATGATTCTTGGTTGAAGAGGACAATGAGCCGTTTTGGGTTGAAATGACGAGGAAGCTCTCGAGTTGGACATCGCGTATAGGGCGTCTCGTGCTGGAATCGCAACACTAAAGTCTCGACGTACTCCGACAATAGATTGGGCGAGGTGCATTGTTGACAAATGAGCCCGGCGCACAGGTAATCGAGAACCAGCCGAAACGGGTGTCGAGGTAAAAAACCGCACATGACGCCTTTTCGTGAGGGAAGGCAACCGTCTTTGTGCCCACCACGAGCGATGACCGTTTGGACAAAGGGAAGGGGGTGCGATTCGGCCAAGCGGTCGCAGCTATCGTGTTGTTCCACCGACACTACCCGAATGTATTTGTACATTTCCTTCATTGTGGTAGTGGCTGGGAAACGATCTCGGTACGTGTGTTCGATCCTTTTCAGGTAGTCTCGCGATAATCCAGCATGTAAGGATCGGTGGGCAGTGACGCGGGACTCCTGGCGATAAGGCATTGGCTGCTCGTTGTGACACGATACGCAGTACATGTCCATTGGGAAATCGTGTCGTCCTTTTGTTGAGCTGTACTCGTACAACGGGACCTCGATCCTCCGGCATAGCGTCGTAGCGGCGCTATGGAAGAAAGGTTTTGAGACTTGGAGGGAAGTAACGAGGTCTTTGGCGTCGCCGTTATTGAGGAAGCCCATGATCCCCAAGAGAAGCTCTGGATCCCCTAGGACCTTGGCAACAGCCTCAGACTGCTGTGTCGGCGTTGTCGGGCTTGCCTCGATTGGTGTAGGGCCCTTGAGTCGAGCGAGTTCCGCCATATGAACTGAGCAATCGATTTCGATTACTGAGGCCATCTTGGGAGTTCGGTGTGAGCGTAAAAGACAAAGTACGAATGTAAAATGAACTACATGTCTGTTTTGTTATTATTGAATGTGTGAGGCATAAATCGAGTCGTTGCTGCATGTTGTCAGGTCTACTTGGTGGATCGGCTCCGCAGCTCCACGCTGGCAGACGATATTAGCGATAGTAGTAGGTTAGACCCAAAGTACTGTATATCCTTTAACTTGATTTGTATCACATCTCACAGCTTGTAAACATATTCGAATGTCGCCGTGTTTTTAAATGGGCTGGAGTATGGTAGCATAGCGACGTGGAACCGGGTGATGGGTCGTCGCGGACTCTACATAGGTATGAAAAGGCGATCCTCCAGGTGAATGACAATCAGTCGTGACCCAAGTTTTCGTGACGTGATGGTATGAACGCCCCTATGTCGTGGTGGTAGTTCCGATCTGACTCTGGGTAGCGGCAAGTAAGTAGAAGTAGATTCAAATGGAGTATAGATTCAAAAATGAGGCTCAAACGCCTAGTCCTGTGGTTGTTTGTATCCGTATCTGAGTCAGGGACTCAGGGTTCCGAGATGTCGGCTATGACACCCTGGTAGACTATTCGTATTTTACTCATGGAACCCAGCGACTGCTTATCACTATCCAGCCAATGCTCACATAGGTCGAGGAGATGGAAAGCGCTCCGCAAAGCAGTGCTCTCCGTCGACTCTGGAACGACCGTGACGACAGTACCCCCACGATGTGGTGCTGTTGTCTCGCCACGTCACTCGAAAATGTATACAAGCTGTGAGACAAAATCTTCATCCGCCTGATGGTAAACCATGATATTAGTGGATTCCGGTACCATCTCAAGGACGATCTGTCAGGGTGAGTGGATTCTCGGAGCCGATCGTGACTTCCCAATTGTTTCTGCACAGCTTCGACTCGATTATGTCCCATATTTTGGTATACATAAGAACAAACACCCATGTGATTTGTCGTATCAACCTTCTATACTCTTCATTATATACCACACCTTTAAAATGTCCGCCCAACTCGAACATGGTATCACGGTCGCTTCAGCCCGGCTTACTCAGCCCGCTGCTGATCTTGCGGTCGATTCGACTTCGGCGCCCCAGCTTGATGCAGTAAGAAAATTACTTGAACATGACCTCACGGTCGCTTCAACATACCTCAATCAGCCCGAGGCTGATCTCGCGGCCGTCTCGACTCCGGCACCGCACCCTGGGGCTGTTGGAAAAGTCTTAGAGGATCCAGTCATCCTACCCAGGATCTTGGGGTTCCTTGATGACGGCCGTGCTCGAGATCTAGTCACAGCCTTGCAGGTGTCAAAAGCCTTCTTTCACGGCGCAGCCTCGACCTTGTGCCGCCGGATAGAGGTTCCTCAATATGAGTATAGCACCACAAAGACTCGCGACGAGGTCTTATACGCCAAACCTTGCGTTTCTTGCTATGGAGAAGAGCCGACGCATTACCAAAAACCACGAAATGTCACTGCGCACCGATCGTTGAACCCTGGACTGGGTAAACGGCATATCAAGAGGATTCACCCTACGTATCGACTGATCTACCCCTCGACTCGGTTTATGCGAGAGCTTTATTCACATGTTCGCGTTATCACGATCGAGGAACACGACGCATGTGACCGCCTATCGAAAACGCACCCCATTCCTGGGGCCCAGACCATTGTGGTTCGAGGAGGGCATGGAGAGGTCTGCATGCCCACGAACTCTGGATACTGTGGGTTCATGCCTCAGCACCCGTTCAGACTGGTGTTGGATGGGCTGTGCAGTGGGATGCTTTGCAAAAGCTGTACTTCGTTGAGACTTCTCACACCCTTTGTCGAGACCGTCGTACTTCGGTTCCGATACGACCTCACACAATTTTATTGCTCAATCATGAAACTACCAGACGTCTTTAAGCCATCCCAGTTGGTGTTGATGTTTCCTCCAGAGACCTCTCGCCCGTTACTCAACGCTCGAGAAGTCGTTCTAAACGAGGAGCATCTGAAGGTGGTCGGACCGACCGAAGTTTTAGGCAAGACAAGGAGAGAGAGGTTGGACAACATGAAATCCAATACCTTTTACCGGTTGGCTAAAGCTTGCTTGGCGATGCCGGACGGGTGCAAGATATACGTCGTCGGTGCCGACCATGGCGCGCTCCACATGCGAGGGTTTGAGAACCACGATGACGAACTTGAAGCTTTCGAACCGCTTTTTCCCCGATCTCGTGGACCCAACGAAAAATACGTTTACGATTGGGACCGACCAAAGACTTACGACCCTACGGAAGAAAAGATGCCCGAGAAAGACGACCCATTCCCCTCATCCTACCCTTATGCATGTTACGACCAGTCTGGGAAACTTGTATCGGCAACACGTCCTCGAGGGCCTATCCCCGATGTCCACCTGGCCAGCGCAAAGGCCGTCGTCGATCGACGCGTCGCAATCATGGAGAACTTGTTGCACGAATGGATTGATTATATCCTCGACTCACGACTACCGCTCGCTCATTGGGAGGATGAAAAGGATAATTGGGAAACTCGGGAAGCGTTTGAAAGGCATCTGTTTGATCTCGAAGCCGAGAAATTGCGCAAGACTCAAGAAGAGTGGCACGCAGGACACAACTGTAGTTATACCTGTCGATTCTGGGTTCCGGACGTTCCGGAGAGCGATGATGGAGATCACAGAGTCGAGGATATGGACAGCGACAGTGAAGCAGGCACAGAAAGTGAGACGGATGAAGATGAGAAGGAAGATGAAGACGAGGAGAGTGATTCAGAGGAGGGAGATGCAAAGGATGAGGGCTCGACGGTGGACGATGCAGGGGACGAAGGGAGAAGTGAGATGTCGGATGGAGAAAAGGAAGAAGCTGAAAAGGGATTCAAGAGGGTTCCAGTGTTGCGGAAATGGGAAGAGGGATTACCGCATGCGAAGACACGGGAGGAGATTGATACAAAGAGAGAGATGGTTCACAAGAACATCAGATTCATCACGTTACACGCATACCATCGGGCAGAGGGTAATAAAGATGGAATGGATGATCCGGCAAAGTACTTGTAGTGTACTGTAGAAACGCCCGATCCCTTTCTCATGGCGTTGGAGTTCGTGATGCGCTCAGACGCCTGCGTGCCCTATTGTAGATTTTCCTCCTATTGACTGCTTATCACTTCTAAGTCAGTGCTAAGCAGTTAATAGGTGAGTTACATGTATCACTTCTAAGTCAGTGCTAAGCAGTTAATAGGCGACGGACATCCTAAGCAAGGATTCCGTCGCATGGTTTGTAGCTTTTAAAGACTACTAGAAGTCAGATCTGCATTCATCTCGGAACCCCAACCCCGTACCAACAAAGACAAGAAGTACAAGACCCAGACCACGTACCAACAAAACTAAATCCGTCAGAGGGCGCCTACATGCTCAGTAACCCCTCTGCAACGTCACAACCTCCCACCACAATTTCAGATCTCCCCTCAAGCTCCATATAGGATAAGTGAATGTGGCGGGCTTGTTATTCTCCACAAAGAAGTGGGCGATCCAAGCAAAAGCGTACGCCGAAATGACCCCTCCCATTACCAATCTCAATGGTCCGTCCAAACGCCAAGCCACGGTACGCATGAGGGCCTGCTCAATTATTCTATGAAGTGTACCAGCCTCTAGGGCGGATGACTGAAGCATGTCGCGGAGGACGAAAATGATGCGAGGAGCAAGAGAAGCTACTGCTCGGGCGGAAGCGAGCAGGGCGATAGTAGTGCCGACCAGATGTAGGCGTCGTGTGGTAGGTAGGGAATGTTCACCCAGATAAAATGGGTAGAAAGCGGCAAAGCTTTGAAAGCCATGGTGGGGTTGACTGACGGGCGTATATTTGGGATTTTGTATGGGCATGGTGAGGAGGCGAGATTGTCAAGGTGACGAGATGCGGCCAGTCGGCCGGGCGCTTGAAGGGGAGAATGGGTTTAAGACTTTGTAAGTTACTCTCGACATCATCGTTAGGTTCTTTGCCGGCTTACCGGGTATGTGCCTCGATACCAAAATTGATTCCGCTAGGTCACGTCCTCTATTGGCTATCTAAGAAGGTGAAAAAGGATTCAAGAGGGTACCAGTCTTGCTTGAATGATCCAGTGAGGTATTTGTAGCGCAGGAGCGCCGATTCCCGGTCATTATGATTCAACGCTATTGCATGTGCATATATCGACTCAAGTGATGAGCGCTCTATAGAATCAAAGACTACAATCGGGGTCACGACAGAGCTAGCTCGACGGCTGCATCATAGAAACTACTTTTCTGAACTACAAATACTTTGAAGGATCATCCATTTCGTCGTTGTTGCCCTCCATCTTATGGTAATCGTACGTAGAGATAAATCGAATACGTCCATGTTTGATCTTCCTTATAGCCTCTATCTCTTCCCTTGTCTTTGCAAACTTCTGCCCTCGCCTCCATTTCTTTGGCTCTACAATCCGCGTCGATCCAACTCCCAGTGGCTCCTCACACGGCCGTCCGTAATCCAGCCATACATCCCTTCCATCCTCAGCTACAAGATTCCCATCCTCATCTTCGTCTTCACTTTCCGGGACTTCAGGTGAGTAATCGTCTCGACAACCAGCCCAGCACATGTGGCTGTTGTGCCATTTCTGATTCTTCTCCTGATCATTCTTAGCTTTCAGGTAATGGAGATGCCTTTCGAATTGATCCCGATTATCCCACTTTTTCGATGCGTTCTCGTCTGTAGAGTCTTTTTCATCTTCCCAATGCTCCAAGGGCATCCGAGAATCAAGAAGGAAGTCGAGCCATTTGTGAACCAAAGTTTCGATTGCTCCAACACGTTTCTGGATAATGCTTTCGGCAACAGGCAAGAGTGCGGGAGGGATTTGTCGAGGCTTGATTGATGATACGATTTGACCGTCTTGGCTGTAGCAAGGATCGATTCCGGAGCCAGATTCACCGTCACGATCGCGCCAGCATAAAGGTAATCCGTGTGAATAGTGATGGCTCGGCTTCTGGGGCTCTGTGGCCTTTGGTTGACATTCCTCTAGAGGAGATTCGAAGCGTTCGAGCCCTTGGAGTCGCAAAGCGACTTGATCCGCTGCGACCACATAGATGTCACAGTCGTCGTTGACGAGCAGACACATTTGAGCGATTCGGTAAAACATGATTTCCAGCGTATTTTCCCCCTCACCCGGACCCAGCGCCCGTATGCTATCCTCCCTCCCAACACCCCGTTGAAAATCGTGATCTACACTCTTGACCAGACGCTCTTGAGGGAACAAGAGAACGAGCCGTTTGGGGTTAAAGTGTTTCGGCAGGTTGCGCGATCTGTGAGGAGGGTAATACGAGTGATGTTGTAAACGAAGAACCACGGTCTCGGCGTAAGGGGATAGGATTTGCGGGGATGTACAATCTCGACAGATCAGGCCCTTACATAGACCGTCAAGGATCAATCGGAAGGAATGGGTTGGCAGGAATCCACATGTTAAGTCTGGTTTCGAAGTTTGACAAACATTATGATCTCCACCTCGTACAACGACGGTCCGGACCAGTGGTAGAGGATGACCGATGGCCATGCGGTCACACAATACATGTTCATCCACAGTGACCACTCGAACATGCTTGTATAGCTCCCTCATTGTTGGCGTAGCGGGGAATATAGCTCGATACGTGGATTGAATGGATTGGACTAGATCCTCTGGCACTCCCGGCTCCAAGGCTCGATGGGCAGTGGCGTTGCGGGGTGACCCATAATAATCTAGTCCGTCACCAGCACAGGACTCGCATTCATATCCATATCGGACCAGATGTTGTTCTCGTTCTTTGTTCCGGCTGAATTCGTAAAGCGGAACCTGGACTCGGCGGCACAAGGTCGTGGCAGAAGCATGGAAGAATGATCGAGAGACTTGCAAAGCGGAGACCAAATCGCGAGCGCAACCGTTATCGAGATTTCGAACGATGTTGGCAAGTATTTCTGCGTTCCTAAATACCTCTTGGATGGGTTTTAACGTGGCCTTGAGCGTTTGAGGTGGTTCCGACATGACTGGATTTGCTTTTTAGCTATGTTGAGCAGGTAAAGACTGATATAAACGAATAAAGAGTAGAGAAGAAAGAGGAAAGAAATGGAATCTCGTTAGATGTTATTTATTATGCATCACCCCTTTGCATCTTGTCGATCGACTCATTTGATATATAGCGCAAGGGCACTAACAGAAATCCTGTGGGTTAGAGAAATACCTTGAGTCGGAAAAAACTCACCTTGTAAACCGCTTGAGAGTTAGATCTGAGCCTAAATATTCATATGAGCACTCCCTTCCCCTTCCATGGCGTTACTTTGCCCAATCTGACCTGACGCACTACTGTGTCTACCGTTGGTGTGGTTGTGGCGTGTTGGTCCAATACCACATATGAGTCCCCATGCATATACATCGTATAGCACCGAGCACGATAATTTATGACGAAAGAAGATAGGCCCGCGCAGAAGAGATTAGGCACGTGAAACCTACAACGCGCGTTCACTGTAATCGTCACTGTCAGCTCTACTCTACTTTCCCTTCCTCAACTTATACATTACTGTCTTTCTTTAGCTAGCTACTATATACCACCCAATCAGTAGCTAATCAACAATGTCAGACGATAGAGAGAAAGGAGAACTCTCCATTCCTGTCTTATCAAAAGATCCAGTAAAAGAAGATGAGAAACCGAAACATGATGGTAGTAATGACAAACCATTAGCGAATGGCAAAGATGGCAAGAAGGATGATGCTGAGGTTAATGATATGGTAAGCTCCTTACACCATTCTCGTGAAGGGATCAAGCTGATGTAGTAGTCGGAGGAAGATCAGCAATTGAAGGCAGAGTTGGAATTACTAGTTTCACGATTAAGGGTACGTCCGAGCAGAGCTAGCGTCAGCCAGCTCCTCTCTCCTTTGGTAACCAGGTGACAGAAGCTAATGAACAGGAGGACGATTATCGATTAATGATGCCTGCTCTACAAGCTTTACGGACATTCATCAGGACATCGACTAGTTCAATGACGTCCGTACCAAAACCACTTAAATTCTTACGACCTTTCTATGAGGAGTTGGGGAAGATTAGGAGGGTGTGGCACGCTAGTATGGCTGAAGAGAGGGTGAGTCTTGTCTCTTCTGTTCATAGGGTTGATGGGGATCTGGATCGAGGCTTGATGGAGGGCGATGGAATAGCTGGATCGCAACCTCCCCACCCTTTCCCTGATACCTCCCTCGATACCTACTCCCAGTCTGCATCGAACATGTTCTTTCAAGTGAGCAAAGCTAACAACCAGTCACTCCTCGCATCCATTCTATCTGTCCTCGCCATGACCTACTCCGACAACGGTAAACGCGATACACTCTACTACCGCCTAATATCCAAATCCACCGAAGACGCAGGAGACTGGGGCCACGAATACGTTCGACACCTAGCAGCAGAGATCGGTACTGAATACTCTCATCTCACCGAGGGAACCGACGATGTAGAAAAGGACGAGGCAGCATTAGAAGAAGAGGCGATCGAGGAGAAACATGGGGAATCTAGGACATTTACCCCTGAGGTGTTGCAGAAGGCAGCGGAGGATTGTGTTGGATTCTTCTTATCACATAATGCCGAGGCGGATGCTGTTGATTTGTTGATGGAGGTCGAGAGGATTGCAGAATTGCCAAAATGGACGGATGATGAGACGTACGCTAGGGTCTGTCAGTACCTCGTCAGGTGGGTCCTTTTTCCAATCTCAACCTATTTCTCTTGGAAAGTCAATTAGAGGGTAGAGCTGACAAACAGCTGTGTTCCACTCCTCACCCCACCCGACGATGAGGCTTTCCTACAATGTGCCGCTCACATTTACTCGCAACACGATCGATATCCTGAAGCATTGGCTCTTGCTGTTAGGCTGAATAACAAGGATTTGGTTCAGAAATACTACTCGGCACCTACCAACCCGTATGTCGTCTTGTCAAGAAGCACTCGCTTCAGTATGGACACAGCTGACAAACAGGGTGATGCGAAAACAACTATCCTACTTCCTCGCTCGATCTCAGATCCCTCTCCAATGGGTCCACTCGAACGGCGACGCCCCCTCGGAGACCATTGCTGAAGAAGGATCCGAACCTGACGTCGCCCCACCCGTTCAACCTGACGATATCCTCGCTGCTCTCGGTAACCAAAGTCTGTCCAAGCATTTCCGGAACTTTGGTAAAGCCGTTGGTGTATCTGAACCAAAATCAGTCGGGGACATCTACAAACTCCACCTCGAAGCTGGTCGTGCTCCTGCTACCGCTCCTGCTCTCAACTCGTACCGAGAGAACCTCGCTACCACCTACGTCAAT
>Ga0308160_10002516_pt1 | contig 22003 bp, 16 predicted proteins | sample PhyFR1_FD_201036 | JGI IMG/M metagenome (GOLD analysis project Ga0308160, IMG submission 201036) | Phyllosphere microbial communities from UC Gill Tract Community Farm, Albany, California, United States - DLSLF.R1 | ecosystem: Host-associated > Plants > Phyllosphere > Unclassified | place: USA...
GCTGGTGATGCCGGCGCGCGCCTTGATCAGCGCCGACTGGCGCAGGTCCTTGACCCCGATCTTCTGCGCCGCGTCGGCGATGTCCATCGCGTTGCCGCCCTGCAGCACGATCGCCGCGATCTCGTCGTTCATCGGCATTACCTGGTAGATGCCGGTGCGGCCCTTGTAGCCCTCGGTGCACTCGTCGCAGCCCACCGCCTCATACAATTGGATGCCGGCGGCGATTTCGGCCTCGGTGAAGCCTTCCTTCAACAGCGCGTTCTCCGGCATGGCCGGGGCCAGCCGCTTGCAGTTGTTGCACAGCCGCCGCGCCAGGCGCTGCGCGATCACCAGCGTCACCGAGCTGGTGATGTTGTACGGCGCGATGCCCATGTTCATCAGGCGCGCGATGGTCTGCGGCGCGTCGTTGGTGTGCAGCGTGGACAGCACCATGTGGCCGGTCTGCGCCGCCTTGATCGCGATCTCGGCGGTTTCCAGGTCGCGGATTTCGCCGACCATGATGATGTCCGGATCCTGGCGCAGGAACGAGCGCAGCGCCACGGCGAAGGTCATGCCGCGCTTGTTGTTCTGCTGAACCTGGTTGACCCCGGGCAGGCGGATTTCGACCGGATCTTCGGCGGTGGAGATGTTGCGGGTATCGTCGTTGAGGATGCCCAGCGCGGTGTACAGCGACACCGTCTTGCCCGAACCGGTCGGACCGGTCACCAGCACCATGCCGTAGGGCTTGTGGATCGCGTCCAGAAAGAGCTTTTGCTGTTCCGGCTCGTAGCCGAGCTTGTCGATGCCCAGCTTGGCTGCGCTGCCGTCGAGGATACGCAGCACGATCTTCTCGCCGAACAGGGTCGGCAGCGTACTGACGCGGAAGTCGATCTGCTTGCTCTTGGACAGATTGAGCTTGATGCGCCCGTCCTGCGGCACGCGCTTCTCGGCGATGTCCAACTGCGACATCACCTTCAACCGCGCCGCGATGCGCTGGTTGAGCTTGACCGGCGCCTTGGCCACGCTCTTGAGCAGGCCATCGATGCGCAGGCGCACCCGATAATCGTCCTCGTATGGCTCGAAATGGATGTCCGAGGCGCCACGGCGGATCGCATCCACCAGCATCTTGTTCACGAACTTGACCACCGGCGTATCGTCGCCCTTGGCATCGACGCCGGTATCGCCGCCGCTGCCCATGTCTTCGTCGCCGACACCGACCTCGAGGTTGCCCATGCCCTCGTCGTCGTCGCCCAAGCTGTTGCCGATCGCATCATTGCTCGCCTGCCACTGCTCCAGCGTGCGCCGGATCTGGTCCTCGTCGACCAGGATCGGCTCCACCGTCAGATTGGTATGGAACTTGATGTCATCCAGCGCCCGGGTCTGGGTCGGATTGCTGACCCCCACGAACAGCCGGTTGCCGCGCTTCAACAGCGGCAACACCTGATGCTTCTGCAGCAACTCCTCGCTGACCAGCTTCATCGCGTTCTGGCTGGCATCGAACACCGACACATCCAGCAGCGGCATGCCGAACTCGACCGCATTCGCGGCCGCCAGCTGCGCCGCGGTGACCAGCTTCTTCTCGGAGAACCACTGCGGCAGCGGGATCTTGGCCTCGGCGGCATGCGCCATGGCGGTCCGCGCGACCGTTTCCTCCAGCGCGCCGTCCTGAACCAGGCGGCGTGCGATGCCGGTGATGCCGACGAGATTTGCGGATGTCAGAGCGTTCATATGGCCCCCTAGGCTACCCGGGCAAGAATAACGCATCGGTCGGCCACGGATCGCCTTGCAGAAACATCCGCCTAGTAGACATACCCTGCGCTCGACCAGCCCTGGGTCCACATGAAGATCGCCGGCCTATGCTTGCGACGCTAAAGCCGGTCGTAATTCCGCCCGCTTCCGTTATCTTGAGAGAGCGGCAGCGAACGACGCTTTCCATGAAACCGCCCTTGCCACTGGAAACATATCGAGAGGCATTCATCGCATCGTAGCCACCCACAACGCCTGCAATTGCATGTGTTCTGGTTGCGCATAGCCAGGACAGCGAAGGCAGCTATCCGTACCTGCTGATCGACCGGAAGAAAAAAGCCTGTTCGGCATCAGTCCGATCTGGCACCAATTTTTGCTCGGCGTGCAGATAGATATTTATTTATACGAAACGAAGCTTGCTTGAACATAGAATTCAAACACTTCTTCATTAAGAGCATCCTTGCGGACTAAGCCAAGTGGGGAAAGCGCTTGAGTCACATATCCAAACACCTGCCGCGCTACGCCTGAGAACGAGCTCTTTTCCTGAAATTTTTTGCACGCCAGCCACTTGACACGCAATTTCTGCAACTCCACTAACGGCAAGAGACGCGCGGACGCTAGCACACCGCACAGTGGGCTTTAACCCTAAATAATCAGCATCCACACTTTCCGAATCGCGCGACTCTGCCGCAACATATTCCAACGTAGTTTTACCAGGCCTTATATCTTCAAGTGCAGCTACCAACTGAGCCTTTGCCACATATGTCTGATAAGAAGGTAATGCGACCGCAGCCAGAACAGCAACAATTGACACCACGATCATTAATTCAACCAAGGTGAAACCTGCATTCCGATACACCTCGCACCTCCTGCTACCAGCTTACATATGTCAAGAGATCCTCCATAAAAAAAGAGCCCGTAAAACGGGCTCCTTTTATCCAGCTACTACAATTAGCCAGCAGGAGTGGTGGTAGCTGCACCCGAACAAGTCGACGGCTTCAACTTATCAGCGACGGTAGTGGTGCAAGTCCAAACGCCAGTTGCGCCAGTAGATGCCGTATCGGCCGCACGCGCCCACTTGATCGTCTGATCCTTGACCTGAGAATTACCCGCAAGCTTGCATTCGATACTCGAAGTACCATCTGCGGAAACTGCAACAGTGATAGTGCTGCAACGATCAGTGGATCCCTTCAAGCCCAAGTCAGTTGCATCAGTGGTGGTCTTACCATCAGCGATCATCACCTCGGCATTTGTCTTCCCCGGGGTGATTTCGCTCAGGCCAGCAGACACTTGCGACTTGGCAACATAGTTCTGGTAAGCCGGCAGCGCGATGGCAGCCAGGATGGCGATGATCGCGACGACGATCATCAGTTCGATCAGGGTAAAGCCCTGCTGCTTCTTCATGGTGAATCCCCTAGAGATGGTGTGTAAGTTGGCAGACACTCGGCCCGCGGAGCTTGCTACCCCTCGAGCGCCGCGCGGCAGAGCGCCACGTGCGGGTGAGACAAGCAGACTGCGTGCCAACCTTCGCAAGCACGCCCCAAGCTCCCCGAACCACATGATGCCTCATCGAATACCGCACGGCGCAGGAAAAGAATGGATTTGCGACGGGCCTTCCCCTATGCCAGGATGGGTCACAAAGTGACGCAAAGCGTCACTTAGGCGGGACTTTGGCCCCCTGTCCAAGGCCCTTCTTTGCTCCGCACCTGAGCGCGGATGCCAGACGCCAAGGAAACCGATACCATGCCATGCATGTCCACCTGGGGATGGCTGGACGGGGAGTCCATCTAATGTCTGCAACTCGTAGCGCAGTATCCAAAGAGCCCGTCGCACGCAATACCAGCCAGCAGGTGCCGTTCGTCTGGGAAGGGACGGACAAGCGCGGCGTCAAGATGAAGGGCGAGCAGACCGCCAAGAACGCCAACCTGCTGCGTGCGGAATTACGCCGCCAGGGCATCACGCCGTCGGTGGTCAAGCCAAAACCCAAGCCTCTTTTCGGCTCTGCCGGCAGCAAGATCAGCGCGAAGGACATTGCCTTTTTCAGTCGCCAGATGGCGACCATGATGAAGTCGGGCGTGCCGATCGTTGGATCGCTGGAGATCATCGGCAGCGGGCACAAGAACCCGCGCATGAAGAAGATGGTGGACCAGGTCCGGACCGACATCGAAGGCGGCTCGTCGCTCTATGAGGCGATAAGCAAGCATCCGGTCCAGTTCGACGAACTTTACCGCAACTTGGTCAAGGCAGGCGAAGGCGCAGGCGTGCTTGAAACCGTGCTGGAGACGGTAGCCACTTACAAGGAAAATACAGAAGCGCTGAAGGGCAAGATCAAGAAGGCCTTGTTCTATCCAGCCGCCGTCATGGCTGTAGCGCTATTGGTTAGCTCGATCTTGCTGGTGTGGGTGGTACCGCAATTCGAGGATGTCTTCAAAGGGTTTGGCGCGGAATTACCAGCCTTCACTCAGATGATCGTCGCTGCTTCACGTTTTATGGTGTCTTATTGGTGGCTCCTGCTGATCGTGCTGGTTGGCAGCATCGTCGGCTTCATCTTCGCCTACAAGCGCTCGCCGTCGATGCAGCACGGCATGGACCGTCTGATCCTGAAAGTGCCGATCATCGGCCAGATCATGCACAACAGTTCGGTGGCCCGCTTCTCGCGGACGCTGGGCGTGACCTTCCGCGCCGGCGTGCCGCTGGTTGAAGCTCTCGACATCGTCGCCGGCGCCACGGGCAACAGTGTCTACGAGAAGGCTGTGCTGCGCATGCGCGACGACGTCTCGGTCGGCTACCCAGTCAACGTGGCGATGAAGCAGGCCAACCTGTTTCCGCACATGGTCATCCAGATGACCGCCATCGGCGAAGAGGCCGGTGCGCTGGATGCGATGCTGTTCAAGGTGGCCGAGTACTTCGAGCAAGAAGTGAACAACGCCGTCGATGCATTGAGCAGCCTGCTAGAGCCAATGATCATGGTGTTCATCGGCACCATCGTCGGCGGCATGGTCGTCGGCATGTACCTGCCCATCTTCAAGCTGGCCTCCGTCGTTGGATAAGCATTAATGGCATTTCTCGATCAACACCCCGGCCTCGGCTTTCCCGCCGCGGCGGGGCTGGGCTTGCTGGTAGGCAGTTTCCTGAACGTGGTGATCCTGCGCCTGCCCAAGCGCATGGAGTGGCAATGGAAGCGCGATTCGCGCGAGATCCTGGAGCTGCCGGACATCTACGATCCGCCACCGCCCGGGATCGTGGTCGAGCCGTCGCACTGCCCGCACTGCAAGCACAAGCTGTTCTGGTACGAGAACATCCCGCTGTTCAGCTGGCTGGCTCTGCGCGGCAAGTGCCGACATTGCCATGCGCCGATCTCGATCCAGTACCCGCTGGTGGAAATGCTGACCAGCCTGCTGGTGGTCGCCAGCGTCTGGCGCTTCGGCTTCGGTTGGCAGGGGTTCGGCGCGATCGTGTTCAGTTGCTTCCTGGTCGCGATGTCGGGGATCGACCTGCGCACCCGCTTGCTGCCGGACCAGCTGACCCTACCACTGATGTGGCTGGGCCTGGTCGGCAGCATGGACAATCTGTACATGCCAGCCAAGCCGGCACTGCTCGGCGCGGCGGTCGGCTATGTGTCGTTGTGGTCGGTGTGGTGGCTGTTCAAGCAGATCACCGGCAAGGAAGGCATGGGCCATGGCGACTTCAAGCTGCTGGCGGCGATCGGTGCCTGGTGCGGACTGAAGGGCATCCTGCCGACGATCCTGATCTCCTCGCTGGTCGGTGCGGTGCTCGGCTCGATCTGGCTGGCGGCCAAGGGCCGCGACCGGGCCACGCCCATCCCGTTCGGTCCGTATCTGGCCATCGCCGGCTGGGTCGTGTTCTTCTGGGGCACGGAAATCATCGACACCTACATGCGCTGGTCCGGGCTGCGCTGAGCGGAGCGGCGCGGTGAGCGATTTCATCGTGGGCCTTACCGGCGGCGTGGCCTCGGGCAAGAGCGAGCTGAGCCGACGCTTCGAGGCCAAAGGCATCGTCGTGGCCGATGCCGACGTGGCGGCCCGCGCGGTGGTCGCGCCCGGGCATCCGGCGCTGGCGCAGATCGTGATCCGTTTCGGTGCGCAGATCCTGCGCGAGGATGGCAGCCTCGATCGCGCCGCGCTGCGCCAGCGCATCTTCGAAGATCCAGTGGCGCGCCGCGACCTGGAGGCGATCACGCACCCGGCGATTCGTACGCTGATGCAGCAGGCGTGCCGCGAGGCCGCCAGCCCCTATGCCGTGGCGGCGATCCCGCTGTTGACCGAAGTCGGCGCACGCGCCGCGTATCCCTGGCTGGACCGGATCGTGGTGGTCGATGCGCCCGAAGCGCTGCAGCATGCGCGCCTGATGCAGCGCGACGGCATCACCGCCGAGCTGGCGCAGCGAATGATCGCCGCGCAGGCCACGCGCGCGACGCGGCTGGCGATCGCCGACGATGTGGTGGTGAACGATGGCGACGCCGAGCGGCTGCAGGATGCGGTGGATGCGCTGGATCGGCGCTATCGCGCGTTGGCGGCGGCGAAGATCGGCTAGGCGCGCAATGCGCTTTTGTAGGAGCGGCTTCAGCCGCGACACGCGCTCCCCGGAATCTCTGTCGCGGCTGAAGCCGCTCCTACAACTGCAATAATCCTAATGCGTCCGGCAGGGCGCTACTCAGCCCGCCGCCGGCCTGAACCACAGCGTCGCCACCACGCCCTTGGATGCGCCCGGGCGCACGTTGACCTGCCAGCCGTACAGATCGCACAGGCGGCTGACGATCGACAGGCCGATGCCGCCGCCCTGCGAGTGTCCGGCGTGGGTGCCGCGGTAGCCGCGCTGGAACAGTTTGGCGGCGTCTTCCGCGCTCAGGCCGGGGCCGGAGTCGATCACCTGCACCGCATCGCTCAGCACCCGCACCACCACCTGGCCTTCCTGGGTGTACTTGACCGCGTTGCCGATCAGGTTGCCCAGCGCCACCGACAGCGCCGACTCCGGCGCGTCGATGGTCAGGTTGCGCTCGCCTTCCAGCAACAGTTGCAACGGCTTGCCGCCCAACTGCGCGCGGTGCGATTCGATCAGTTGCTCGGCGACCTTGGCCACATTGCTGTTGCCCTGCCCGCGCTCGTTGCGCGACAGCAGCAGCAACGAGCCGATCAGGTCGCTGCATTGCTGTTCGGCGCGCTGGATGCGCTGCAGGCGCTGCAGCACCTTCTCGTCGAGATTGGGACGGGTCAGCAGCAGTTCGGTGGCGCCGCGGATCACCGCCAGCGGCGTGCGCAGCTCGTGGCTGACGTCGGCGTTGAACTCGCGGTCGCGCTGCACGACTTCGGTGAGCCGGCCCGAATAGTCGTCCAGCGCTTCGGCCAGCTGGCCGACTTCGTCATCGGGGAAATGCGGCGCCAGCGGCTTGGGATCGCTGCTGCCGCGGTAGGCGCGCAGCCGCGCCGCCAGATCGGAGACCGGGCGCATCACCCGCGACGCCGACCACCAGCCGATCACCAGCGACAACGCACTGAACACCAGCACCGACAGGATCAGGGTGCGGTTGAGCTGCACCTCGCCCTGGATGGTCTGGGTCATGTCGTAGGCGAGGAAGAACCACACGTCCGGCGTCTTGCGCACCGCGACCTTGTAGGCGAACGGCTTGCCGGATTCGTCGCGCCCGGAGACGGTGTGGATGCCGTCGGAGAAGTTGTACCACTCCGGCTGCTCGCGCTTGAGCGCTTCGAAACGGTCGCTCTTGACTACCCGCCCGACCATCTGCTGCACCGGCATGTCGGGATTCTTCGACGGCTCGGAAAAATACCGGCGCGAATACTCGTCGATGTTGCGGTTCAGCACCACTTCGACGAGCTGGTTCTCCACCCGCGCGCGCGCCCAGTTGGTGGCGAACGCGAACAGTGCGGTCAGGCCGAAGCCCAACAGCACGAAGGACAGGATGATGCGGCTGCGCAGGCGGCGGCGGTAGCGTCCGCGCCGCCGCACCGCCCGCGGCAACTCTCCAGCTTCAGGCATCGGGCGCGGCGATGCGGTAGCCGATGCCGTGGCGGGTCTGGATCATCGGCACCTCGAACGGCTTGTCGACCACCGCGCGCAGGCCGTGGATATGCACGCGCAACGAGTCCGAATCCGGCAGCTCTTCGCCCCACACGCGGGTTTCCAGTTCCTGCCGGGTCACCACCGCGGGCGAGGCCTCCATCAGCGCCTGCAGGATCTTCAGCGCGGTGGGGTTGAGCTGCAGCAGCTTGCCCTGGCGCCGCACTTCCAGCGTGTCCAGGTTGTACTCCAGGTCGCCGGTCTCCAGCACGCGGGTGTGCACGCCCTTGCCGCGGCGCGACAGCGCGTTGAGCCGCACTTCCACTTCCTGCAGCGCGAACGGCTTGATCAGGTAGTCGTCGGCGCCGGAATCGAAGCCTGCCAGCTTGTTGTCCAGCGAATCGCGGGCGGTGAGCATCAGCACCGGGGTCTGCTTGCGCGCTTCGTTGCGCAGCTTGCGGCACACTTCGATGCCGTCCATGCCCGGCAGGTTGAGGTCGAGCACGATGGCATCGAATTCGTGCACTACCGCCAAATGCAGGCCGGTGACGCCATCGGCGGCGAAATCCACCGTGTGCCCGCGGTCTTCGAGGTAGTCGCCCAGGTTGGCAGCGATATCGCTGTTGTCTTCGATCACTAGAATTCGCACCAACATTTACCCCGTCAGTCGTACTTGCCAGTTGGATTGCGCCGCATCAATTCCTGCGCATCCTCGTTGTCGCGGCGGCGTTCCGCCACGGTCTTGCATTGCGTCGTAGTGCGCAGCGATCCGAGGACCGCTTCGCGCCTGCAGATCATCCGGCTGTCCGACGACGCCTTGGACAGCAGCGAGTTGACCGTTTCCTGATCGTTGAACAGCACGACCTTGTCTTCCTCGCGCAGCGTATCGACGTCGGGATGGGAATTGAGCACCGTCGCCATGCGCGACAGCGCGGCTTCCACCTTGCTGCGATTTTCTGCACTGAGTTCGGAGTAGGTCTTGCCATCGTCCAACTGCTGGCGAATTGTACTGAGTTGCTGTGCGAACGATTTCTTCACGTTCATGGGCGCCTCACCTTTCGGTGCCGCCGCCGCACTGCACGCGAGCGCCATCCCCAGCATCAAACCGATCACCTTCTTCATCCCCGTCCCCTATGCGATTGGTGGTGTGAATCACAATGTAGCCGCCCCGCGAACGGGGCCGCAAGTTGCATAAGACGCAGGCTCGGGGCTTCAGCGGCAGCAGCGCCCCGCACAAAGAAAAAGACCCAAGCGGCAAGGCCGCTTGGGCCGAAAGATATATCCCGATTACCGTTCCTGCTGAGGAGGGCAGAGCTGCGGTCCGACGAAGCATACGCAGGCGGGAATTAAACCCGCGTTAAGCCAGAACGGAGGGCCGAACATCGCCCTAAGTTGCTGATTTCTTTCGAATCAGACTGGCTTCGAGGTGTTCAATGACCTTGCCGGCGATGTCCAGCCCGCAGACCGCCTCGATCCCTTCCAGGCCGGGGGTGGAGTTGACTTCCAGCACCAGTGGGCCGCGCCGCGAGCGGATCAGGTCGACCCCGGCCACGCCCAGGCCCAGGGCCTTGGCCGAGCGTACCGCCACCTCCTGCTCGCCGCGGCTGGCAACCGCCAACTGCGCGCTGCCGCCGACATGCAGGTTGGAGCGGAAGTCCCCTTCCGGCGCCTGCCGGCGCATCGCCGCGACCACCTGGTTGCCGACCACGAAGCAGCGCAGGTCGGCCCCCTCGGCCTCGCCGATGAACTCCTGCACCAGGAAATTGGCATACAGGCCGCGCAACGCCTCGACCACCCCGCGCGAGGCGCTGGTCTTCTCGGTCAGGATCACGCCGGTGCCCTGGGTGCCTTCGTTCAACTTCACCACGTGCGGCGGCGGCCCCAGCATCGACAGCAGATCGCCGGTGTCGTCGGGGTTGTCACCGAACACGGTCATCGGCATGTCGATGCCCTTGGCCGCCAGCAACTGGTGCGCGCGCAGCTTGTCGCGGGCGCGCAGGATCGCATCGGACGGGTTGGGCGTGCGCACGCCCATCATCTCCAGCTGGCGCAGCACCGCGGTGCCGTAGCGGGTGACGGAATTGCCGATGCGCGGGATCACGGCGTCGTAGCCGGTGATCGGCTTGCCCTTGTAATGCATGGTGAAAGCCCCGGCCGCGATGCGCATGTAGCAGCGCAGCGGGTCGAGCACGCGCACCGTATGCCCGCGCTCGCGGCCGGCCTCGACCAGGCGCCGCGTCGAATACAGCTTGGTGTTGCGGGACAGGATGGCGAGCTTCATCGAGGCGCGACGGCGGTGGCTGGCTCGGCATCATACGTTGCGCCGTCGGCGCTGCGGGGCCGGCGCCATGCCGGATAGTTCGCGCGCGAACGTGGCGGCGGCGCGCGACCGGCGTTGGCATGCGCGCTCGGTCGCCGGCATCTGCAGACACGTTGTCCCACAGACGACACGGAACCGCCCCGAAACGTTCACAAAACCGTTGCATGGTGGCGAGCGGGCCGCAAGGCCGTGTGTTGGCTGTCACGCATCGCACGCCAGGCCCCCGACGCCTCCCCCTATTTTATTGGTGAATTTCGATGACCCCCACCTCCAGATCCTTGCGCCTGCATGCGCTGGTGCTCGCCGTCGCGTCCGCGCTGCCGGCCTTCGCCGCGCTGGCCGAGACCGCACCGGCCGACGCCGATGCCACGGCTGCCGGCGGCAGCAGCGACGCGACGATGCTCGATGCGATCACCGTGGTGTCCACCGGCACCACCCGCCAGGTGCAGCGCATCACCCGCGAGGACATCGGCATCGCCGCGCCCGGCACCAGCGCGCTGAAGGTGCTGGACAAGCTGCCCGGCGTGCAGTTCCAGTCGGCCGATGCGTGGGGCTCCTACGAGTGGTCGACCTCGATCAGTCTGCACGGTTTCGACCAGAGCCGCCTCGGCTTCACCCTGGACGGCGTGCCGCTGGGCACCATGAACTACGGCGTCAGCGATGGCCTGCAGGTGACCCGCGCGATCATCTCCGAGAATGTCGGCTCGGTGGAGCTGTCGCAGGGCGCCGGCGCACTGGGCACCGCCTCGAGCAGCAACCTCGGCGGTGCCGTGCGCTACTACTCCGACGATCCGGACGCCACGCCGGGCATCCGCTTCAGCCAGACCTTCGGCTCCGATTCCACTCGCCGCACCTACCTGCGCGGCGACATCGGCGACATCAACGGCTTCTCGATGTACACCTCGCTCGTGCACGGCGAAGTGGACAAGTGGAAAGGCTACGGCAACAACGAGTACAACCAGGCCAACGTCAAGGCGCTGTACCAGTGGGGCGACGGCAACCGCGTCAGCCTGTTCCTGGACAGCTCCAAGCGCAAGGAATACGACATCATGGACCTGTCGCTGACCTCGCAGAAAGCGCTGGGTTGGAACTGGGACTACCTGATGCCGGACTGGAACAGCGCGGTGCAGATCGCCAACGCGCTCAACGGCAACGGCAGCTACCCGGCGTCGTTGAACGCCCTGCCCGCCGACTACGGCAAGGCCGACGCCACGTACTACTCCGGCGCCGGCCTGCGCGACGACAACCTGGCCGCGCTCAGCGGCGCGTTCAACCTGGGCGGCAACGCCACGCTGAACCTGGCCGGCTACTACCACGACAACAATGGCGAAGGTCAATGGACCACGCCGTACCTGGCGTCCTCGGCCACGGTACCGCTGTCGATGCGCACCACCGACTATCGCCTCAACCGGCATGGCGTCACCGCGTCGCTGAACTTCACCGTCGCCGGCAACGAGATCGAGATCGGCGGCTGGTACCAGAACGCCAAGACCGTGCAGGAGCGTAACTACTTCCTGCTCGATGGCCCGTTCACCGATCTGTTCTACTTCAACAAGGCCGGCACCCGGTTCGCGCGCGGTTTCTCCCAGCACTACGAAACCGACACGCGCATGTTCTACGCGCAGGACACGCTGCGCCTGCTCGACGACCGCCTGACCGTGAACTTCGGCGCCAAGAAGCTGCAGGTGGACACCACCTCGCAGTCGCTGGTGCCGACCACCTCGTACGCGGTCGGCGAGATCAAGGCCGATTCGGACCTGCTGCCGCAGGTGGGCGTGAACTACAAGCTCGACGAGCACCAGGAAATCTACGCGTCCTACAACAAGAACATGGCCGGCTTCGGCTTCACTCCGTTCCAGGAATCGCAGGCGGCGTTCGACGCGATCAAGAGCTCGCTGGAGCCGGAGACCGCGCAGACCTACGAACTGGGCTACCGCGTGCGCGGCGACGCCATCGAGGCGTCGCTGGCGCTGTACCACACCACCTTCAACGACCGCCTGCTGGTGACTTCGCCGTGCACCGCAATCCAGACCTGCGCGGCCACGCTCAACAACGTCGGCTCGGTACGTAGCCAGGGCGCCGATCTGGCGGTGATGTGGCGTCCGATCGCGCAGCTGCGCTGGCTCAACTCGCTGTCCTACGACGACTCCACCTACCAGGACGACTACCTCAGCGGCGGCGTGGTGGCCACCTCGGGCAAGCGCGTGGTCGGCATCCCGGAGTGGATGTTCTCCAGCAGCCTGGCCTACGAGAACGCCGGCTGGCACGCGGCGCTGGACGGCAAGTACACCGGCCGCCGCTACATCAGCTACCTCAACGACTCGTCGGTGCCGAGCTACTGGCGCTTCGACCTGAGCGCGGGCTACGACTTCGGCGAAGTCGGCATGTTCCAGAACCTGGGCCTGAGCGCCAACGTCACCAACCTGTTCGACAAGCGCTACTTCGCCACCGTCGGCACCAACGGCTACGTCGTCTCCGATCCGAACGGCTACAACCAGACGCTGATGGCCGGCGCGCCGCGTCAGTTCTTCGTCACCTTCAGCGGCAAGTTCTGAGTTGACGCCTCGCCAGGGAAGGCGATCGCGCCGCCGTTGCGGAAGCAGCGGCGGCGCCTTGCGTTCGCACGCTGCGAAATCGCACGCATGAAGCCGCCATCTGGCGGCTTTTTCGATTGTGCGTGGCGGTGTTGGAGGTCGCGCCGACGGCGACATCGGTCGCGGCTGAAGCCGCTCCTACAAGAGCCCGAACACCGCGCGCCCTTGTAGGAGCGGCTTCAGCCGCGACACACGGCCTGGATGGTGCCTTATTGAATGGACCGCCAGCTAGCCGGCAACGGCGCAACCGATCGCCGGATCGCTCATGCCGGACGGCCGGTCTCGATATACCCAGCCAAGCGTCGCCGCCACTGCGGCATTGGACGCACTCGCAATATCTAGGTCGAACCAATGATGCTGCGCCGCCAAAGGCAGGCGCGGCATCCACAAGTGCTGACACTACGCCCCTGTAGGAGCGGCTTCAGCCGCGACACACGGCCTGGATGCCGCCCTATTGAATGGACCGCCAGCTAACCGGCAACAGCGCGGCCGATCGCCGGATCGCTCATGCTCGGGCGGCCGGTCTCGACATGTCCAGCCAAGCGCCGCCGCCACTGCGGCATGGACGCACTCGCGATCTCCAGGTCGTACCAATGATGCTGCGCGGCCAAGGGAAAACGCAGCAGCTGACGTGCGCCGGCCGCGAGTTCGACCGTCTGCTCCGCCCCACCGCGATAACCATCGCGGATCTGCAGCCGGCACGCCTGCGCACCGGCATTGCGCAGCTCCAACAGCAGGCATTGGCTAGCGACGTCGTAGTCGGCATCGGCCTGCAGCCCGACATCGGTTACGCCATCGCCGTGAAATTCGCGCAGGAACCCATTGGGACCATGCACACGCAACGCATAGCCGGGATCGGCAGCCGCGCCGCGCCAGTCGCGCGCGTCCTGCAATTCGCTGCCCGCCGCGATGGTGTAGAACCACGGTCCGGCGCTGCCGCCATCGGCATAGGCGTTCAGCGCGACGCCGACGGTGCTGCGGTTGACCATGCGCAACGTCGATTTCTGCGCTCCCGCCTGCAGGCGCACGTCGAAATCGTAGGGCAGCGCGCGCGCCGGGCGCTGGCCCGGCTCTTGCGCCGGCAAGGCCTGCTGCGCGGGTCGCTGCGGCGCCGGCAAGGCCGCGGTCGCGTCGACCCGGGCGATGAAGTCGCGGGTGTCCGGCAAGGCGACGCGGGCGTCGTCGTGCCCGGCAAAATCCAGCGCCGAGGTCAGGTCGCCGGCGATCGCGCGGCGCCACGGGCCGATGTTGGGTTCGGCGACGCCGAAGCGGCGCTCCAGGAAACGGATCACCGAGGTGTGGTCGAACACCTGCGAATCGACCCAGCCGCCGCGGCTCCACGGCGACACCACCAGCATCGGCACGCGTGGACCGAGGCCGACCGGAACGCCGCGGTAGTTCTCGCCGCGCAGATCCACGTTGCTGGCGCCGATGGCCGGATCGGTCGCCGGCAGCGCCGGCGGCACGTGGTCGAAGAAGCCGTCGTTCTCGTCGTAGTTGATCAGGAATACGGTCTTGGACCAGACCTCCGGCGAGGCCGCCAGCACCTCCAGCAGGCGCGCGCTCAGCGATTCGCCATACGCCGGCGTGCCCTGGGGATGCTCGCTGAGCAGATACGGCGCCACGATCCACGACACCTGCGGCAGGTTGCCGCTGCGCACGTCGCGTTCGAACGCCGCGACCAGGTGCTCGCCGCGCGAGGCCTTGGCGTTGTCGGCGGTGGAACCCGGCACAATCGCGCGGCCGCGCCGGTACAGGGGAGAACTGCGGTCGAGATTGCGGAAATTGGCGAAGTACGGGTGGCTGTTGTCGCCGTAGTTGTCGAATTCCTGGTAGACCTGCCAGCTGACCCCGGCCTGCTGCAGGCGCTCGGAATAGGTGGTCCAGGTGTAGCCGGGAAACGCCGGGTTGTCGCGCGCCATGTCGGCGGTCCAGTTGCCGTCGTCGAGGTTGTTCACCGCCTGCTCGCCATCGTTGCCAATGCTCAGGCCGCTGGTGCCGGTGAACATGTACATGCGATTGGGATTGGTCGGGCCGAACAGCGAGGCGTGGTAGCCGTCGCAGATGGTGAAGGCGTCGGCCAGCGCGTAGTAGAACGGCAGATCCTCGCGCTGGAAATGACCCATGGTCATCGCCGTCTTCTGCGCGATCCACGCGTCGTGGTGTTTCCAGGTCTCGTGCGAACCCTTCCAGTGGTGGTCGAGGCCCTCCATCGACTGCGCGCTGCTGGTCTGGCCGTTCAGGTGGAACGGCAACACGTAGCGATCGCCGGCGCCGACCTCGGGCTGGTACCAGACCGGGCGGCCGCTGGGCAGGCGCAGCGGCCGCGGATCGCCGAAACCACGCACGCCGCGCAGGCAACCGAAGTAATGGTCGAACGAGCGGTTCTCCTGCATCAGGATCACCACGTGCTGCACGTCCTGCACGGTACCGGTGACCCGCGCCGGCGGCACCGCCAATGCGCTGCGGATGGCGCCGGGCAGCAGCGGCATGACCGCCCCCGCGCCGAGGGCCAGCGATGCACTGGCGAGGAAACGGCGACGACTGTGTTCGACCATGGGGAGAAACCGGCGACGAGCATGCGCTCACTGACCGGCCAGCGTAGGCGCCGCAGATGAAGCGGGTTTGACAGGCCGCGCCGCAACGGGCGCGCAGAGCAACGCCACGCGCCATGATCCGGTTATGCTCTTGGCCATCGGCGCATCGTCGGCGTCCTGCGCTGGACCGAGACCGGACGAGGAGAACCGAATGGAAGTGGGCGCCCGTACTGCCATCGTGTCTGGCACCACCGCCTGGCTGACAGCGCCGCTCGCGGCAGCGCGATCGGCGCCATGGACGCCAGTAACTGTCGCGTCCGGCGCTTCGCGCTTCGCCGACACGGATCATCCGGAGAAAGTGCCATGAGCGATGTCCCCATCACTGCGTCGATGTCGCGGCGATCGCTCCTTGCAGCTTCCGGCGCCGCGCTGCTGCTGGCCGCATTGCCTCGCCCCGCATCGGCGGCTGCGAAGGACGCGCCAGCCATCATCGACGCGTGGGCGAAGGCGAACGCCTTCCAGGGCGTCGTCCTGCTCGCCCGCGACGGCAAGGTCGCCTACGCGCAGCCCTTCGGCATCGTGGACGTGGAAGCGCAACGGCCGGCGAAGATCGACGACGTCTACGGAATCGCCTCGATCTCCAAATGGCTCACGACGCTGGCGGTGCTGCGCCTGGTCGAACGGCGCAGGCTCGACCTCGACCGGCCGATCACCGCCTGGCTGCCGGACTATCGCGCCGACACCGGCGCCCGTATCAGCCTGCGGCGCCTGCTGTCCAACAGCAGCGGCCTGACCGAGCAGTACGGCCCAGCCGCCAAGGCCGATCCATCGCTGATGACGCTCGAGCTGCCAGCCGCCGAGGCGGTGCGCCGGTTCGCCAGCGCCGACCTCGCGTTCGAGCCAGGCGCGAAGTTCGACTACATCTTCGCCAACTGGATCGTCGTCTACGCCATCGTCGAAGCGATTGCCGACATGCCCTTCGCGGACGCGATCCGCGGCCTGGTCCTGGACCCGCTGGAGCTGCGTAATACCGGCACCGGCCCGGCGATCGCGACCGCGCCGACCACGGTGCCCTCCTATCGGACGCTGTCGCCGCCCGAGCGCCGCACCTACGACCGGCCAGGCTTCATCGCCGCGGCGGGCGGGTATTTCAGCAATGCCCAGGACCTGATGCAGGCCGCGCACCGCGTCTACGACAAGGGCTTTCTGTCGCCAGCGTCGCTGCGCCAACTCAGCACGGTGGAAATGCCGGAAGAATATGCGCTCGGCGGCCGCGTGAAGACACTGACGCTGCAGGGCAAGCGCCGCACCTACGCCTGGGAAACCGGCAACACCGCCGGCTATCGCTCGCTGCTCGCGCACCGCCTGGACACGCACGAAACGGTGGTGATCCTCAACAACAGCAGCATGTCGCAGCGCCAGCTCGACGAGTTCGCGATCGCTACGCAGTCCTGAGCGCTCGCCGGTTGCGGCGCGCATCCCGGACTTGCCAGGCGCCAGTGCGGAATACTCCAACGGCAGCAAAACCCCTAATGCTCACCCCGTTGTTCTTGGAACCACATGAATCAATTTAGTCCAGCTAGGGGTGTGAGCACCTCGCTCATATACGGCGATAAAAATAGGCCCAACCCTATCAAAATGAATCTCGAGTTCGGCGGGGCCACTTCTTGCTTTGAAATTCTGGTGTGGCCCTGTATCCGGGGTTGGGTGACGGTATCGATTAGATCGCCAGTTAAGCGGGGCTGGCGCTGCGCTGTAGAACCATGCGCCGCCTATGCTTGACGCCAATGGAATGATGAGCGGGTCATTGGACGGGATGGGAACCGGGTCACCACTAATCGACACCAGAAGTTCTGCTTCCTCCGGAACCACCGCACTCATGGAGACATGCTCGCCAGCCGTCACCTGCACGACGTTAGGAGCCAGGATGTTGGGGCCGATCTCGCCTTGCGGTGGATACTTGAATCGCGCAAACCTCCGCGACTTCTTCGCTGCGAAGATGCATGCCCCGGCAAGGCCGCCAACCAAGCCCATCAAGTGCACTCCGGCCTGCAGCCAGTCCATGACCTTCCAACTCGCGATTTCGCCTTCCATGCTTCGATCTCTGTCGGTCCGGCTTGGATTCTGCCCCATGTCCTAACTGGGCACTACAGAAACCGGCGCCTGACCGCTCCTTACGATTGGCAGACTGCAGATGTGCCAGCGCATCGCTGCTCATGCTCACTTTAAGGGAAGGGCACGGACAAGCCGATTCGATAAAGTACATGCGCGATGCGCAGGCCCAGCCCAGGCATTCATCGATAAATACGACCGAGATCCGTGTGCGAAACGAAGTTAGGTTCCGAGGCCGCGTCGGGCAGCGAATTGCGGAGCGCGCCGAGTTGCCGAGTGCCTTGCAATGACTGGAGCGGGCGAAGGGAATCGAACCCTCGTCAGTAGCTTGGGAAGCTACAGCTCTACCATTGAGCTACGCCCGCGTCGCCGGTGCAGTCTATTCGGTGGGCCGGCGGTTGCGCAAGAAATCGGTGTGACCACGCAGTGGCGATGGCCCTCCGGCACCCACCCGATCGCAATGCCGGGACTTGCAGATGGGATTTTTTGTGGAAGGGGCTTCAGCCCCGATGCCTTCTCGAGGAAGGTGTCGGGGCTGAAGCCCCTCCTGCAGTGCGATGTTTTCGCTGCCGCTGCGGTGCGCTGTCCCTGTCGTGCCCGGCGCATGGCCGGGCACGAGGGACAACGATGGCGCCGTGCTTAGAAGCTGCCGCCGAAGTTCACGAACAGCGAGGTGTCGTGCGCGCGGCTCTGGCCGGTGGTGGCGGCGATGCCGACATTGCTCTCCAGGCCAAACACCTTGGCCCGCGCGCCCAGCACCACCGAGGCGTAGTTGCGGTCGATGGCCAGGCCCGGCACCGCGTAGGCGCCCAGGTCGGGCATGGTCTGCAGCCACGCGGTGGCCTGCTCGCCCTTCTTGAACTCGTGGTCGTAGGTCGCCTGCAGGTACGGCTTCACCGCGCCGGCGTCGAGGCTGGCCTTCCAGCCGACGCGGCCGACCAGCGACTCCACGTCCTGGTCGTAGTAGCCCAGCGCGCTGGAGTTCGGGTTGCTCTCGGTGTAGCCGTCGAGCTTGACCTTCTGCCAGATCGCCGCGGCCACCGGGCCGTGCTTGAACGCGCCCTCGCCGAACTCGTAGCCGCCCTGCAGCGCCGCGGTCAGGTTGCTGCCGTCCGGCGAGCCGTTGTGCTCGATGGTGGCCGCCGCCAGGTTGACCTTGCGCTTGACGTCGTAGCTCAGCCAGCTGTAGCTGACCTGCGCGTTGACCCAGGCGTGCTCGCCATACCAGCCGGCGAAGCCGCCCAGGGTGCTGTCGTCCTGGGTGTAGTCGCCGCCGCGGTTGCCGAAGTCGGCATCCACGCGGCCGAAGCCGCCGAAGCCGCCGAACACCCACTCGCCGCGCGACCAGTCCACGCCGAACAGGCCGGCCGGGGCCAGGCCGTCGTACAGGTCGCCGTGCGAATAGCGCTGCATGTCGCCGCGCAGGTTGCCCCACCAGCGCATGCCGTCCGCTTCCGGGCGGCCATCGACGTGCCAGGCGACCTGGTCGGCGCGCGAGCGGCCGGTGACCTCGGCCGAGTGGCTCAGCACCTGCTGCAGGCGCGGGCCTTCCAGGATCGACAGCGCGTACTGCGCGAGCAGTTCGTGGGTGCGGCCGGTGGGATGGATGCCGTCGGCGAACACGTAGCTGTCGGCGGCGTCGGCGCTGACGTAGCTGGTCGGGTTGCAGGTCAGCGACTGCGCGGTGATCTGCGGCTGGCAGGCGGTGCCGGTGGAGTTGCTGAAACCGTAGGTGGACGGGCTGGCGATCACTTCCTGCAACAGGTGGAAGGTATCCACCGGAATCACCTGCAGCCCGGCGCTCTTCAGCCCGGCGAACAGCGCGCTGTTGTAGCTGCCGGCCAGCGCGGTGCCCTGTGCCATCGTCGTGGCGCCGCCGGCGCGGAAGCGCGGGGTGAGGCCCACATCGGGGATGGTGGTGACCATGACGTAGCGTGCGCCGGCGTTCTGCAGGTTGGCGACGATGCCCACCTGCGCGGCCACCGAGTTGCCGATCGTGGCCTGGGCCGGTGCGCCGGCCGCGACCGCGAGCAGGTCGTTGGCGCCGCCCCACACGCTGTACAGCGCGTTCGGGTCGGCCTTGCCGCCGTTGGCGGACAGGTAGTTGCTGGTCTGCGTCGCCAGCGACGGCGCCACGCCCAGCGCGCTGGGGTTGGCCACGCCGACGCGGGCATTGCCGGCCGCGTAGTTGTCGCCGATCTGGCCGTTGCCGTTGGCGTGGCCGTCGGTGTGGTAGTAGTCGGCGATGTACTGCGCCCAGACCCAGTCCGGATTGGTCGTGAACTGGCCGGTCACCGCCTGCGCCGAGGCCGGCAGCAGCGGCCGGTAGTAGCCGGCGTCGGTCAGGCTGTCGCCGAAGAACACGGTGCGGCTATAGGTCTGTTGCGCGAACGCGGGCGCGGCGGCGAGCACGATCGCGGCGGCCAGCAGCGAGCGGAGTGGACGGATGGACGAAGTCATGGATGCCCTCCCGGGCGATAATTGAAGGTGACTCGGGGCACGGCCAGAACATACGCAGCCGCATGGCAGGCATGATTTCACCTCTGCCCCTCACGCTCACGTTGCACTGCCGCAATACATCGCGCGCCTGACGGCACGCACTGCACAATGATGACATGAACATCGAATTGAACGGCCAGGTCCGCCCGCTGCAGCCCCACACCACCGTCGCCACCCTGCTGCTCGAGGAAGGGCTGGCGCAGCGCCGCGTCGCGGTCGAGGTCAACGGCGCGATCGTGCCGCGCGGCGCGCATGCCGAACACGCACTGCACGACGGCGACCGGGTCGAGATCGTGCACGCGTTGGGCGGCGGCTGAATTCCGCGCGGCCCCCGACTCGGCAGCGCCGGGTGCGATGGGCGATAATCCGGCGATGAACGCTCCCGCCCCCCATGACGCGCTGGTGATCGCCGGCAAGCCCTACCGTTCGCGCCTGCTCACCGGCACCGGCAAGTTCGCCGACCTGGAACAGACCCGGCAGGCCACCGAGGCCGCCGGCGCCGAAATCGTCACCGTGGCGATCCGCCGCTCCAACATTGGCCAGACCCCGGGCGAGCCCAACCTGCTCGACGTGCTGCCGCCGGAGCGCTACACCATCCTGCCCAACACCGCCGGCTGCTACAGCGCCGAAGACGCCGTGCGCACCTGCCGCCTGGCGCGCGAACTGCTCGACGGCCACAACCTGACCAAGCTGGAAGTGCTCGGCGACCAGCGCACCCTGTTCCCGGACGTGGTGCAGACCCTGAAGGCCGCCGAGATCCTGGTGGCCGACGGTTTCGAGGTGATGGTCTATACCAGCGACGACCCGATCCTGGCCAAGCGCCTGGAACAGATCGGCTGCGTGGCGGTAATGCCGCTGGCCGCGCCGATCGGCTCCGGGCTGGGCATCCAGAACCGCTACAACCTGCTGGAGATCATCGACAACGCCAAGGTGCCGATCATCGTCGACGCCGGCGTCGGCACCGCCTCGGACGCGGCGATCGCGATGGAGCTGGGCTGCGACGGCGTGCTGATGAACACCGCCATCGCCGGCGCGCGCAACCCGGTGCTGATGGCCAGCGCGATGCGCAAGGCGGTCGAGGCCGGGCGCGAGGCGTTCCTGGCCGGTCGCATCCCGCGCAAGCGCTACGCCAGTGCGTCGTCGCCGATCGACGGGCTGATCGGATGAGGCCGCACGCATGACCGATCCGTTCTCCAGCGCCGGTGCCAAGACCCCGCCCAAGCCCTTCACCATCGAGGAAGGCCGCCGCCAGGTGCGCAGCTTCGTGCTGCGCCAGGGCCGCTTCACTCCCGCCCAGCAACGCGCGTTCGACGAGCTGTGGCCGCGTTTCGGCCTGGACTACGCCGGCCAGCCGCGCGATCTCGACGCCACCTTCGGCCGTACCGCGCCGAAGGTGCTGGAGATCGGCTTCGGCAATGGCGAGGCGCTGCGCTTCGCCGCGCGCCACGACCCGGCCCGCGACTACATCGGCATCGAAGTGCATGCGCCCGGCGTGGGCCGCGTGTTGAACGCGCTGGCCGCCGACGGCAGCGAGCACGTGCGCCTGTACCACCACGACGCGGTGGAAGTGCTGGAGCACGAGATCGCCGACGGCGCGCTCGACGAAGTGCGCATCTACTTTCCCGACCCGTGGCACAAGAAGCGCCACAACAAGCGCCGCCTGCTGCAGCCGGCCTTCGCCGCGCTGCTGGTGCGCAAGCTGCGCGCCGGCGGCCGCCTGCACGCGGCCACCGACTGGGCCGACTACGCCGAGCAGATGTGGGACGTGCTCGATGCCACCGCCGGCCTGGTCAACCGCGCCGGCCCGCGCGGCCACGTGCCGCGCCCGGACTGGCGCCCGCAGACCCATTTCGAGACGCGTGGCCAGAAGCTGGGCCATGGCGTGTGGGATTTGCTGTATGACAAGCCGGGATTGGGGATTCGGGATTAGGGATTGAGGAGCGAATCTGCCACCATCCAAACGACTTGTGGCGACGGCACGCCATTGCCGCGGCCGACCACAGTTGCCGCCGTTAACTAATCCCCAATCCCGAATCCCCAATCCCGGCCCCCAATGGACACCGCGCTGACGCTGACCACCGATATGAAGCTCGTGCTCGGGCTGGTCGGCTTCACGATGGCGATGTTCGTGTTCGAGCGCATCCGCGCCGACGTGGTCGCGCTGGTGGTGCTGGTGGTGC
>Ga0308160_10002517_pt1 | contig 21993 bp, 19 predicted proteins | sample PhyFR1_FD_201036 | JGI IMG/M metagenome (GOLD analysis project Ga0308160, IMG submission 201036) | Phyllosphere microbial communities from UC Gill Tract Community Farm, Albany, California, United States - DLSLF.R1 | ecosystem: Host-associated > Plants > Phyllosphere > Unclassified | place: USA...
CCCATGCATCATGCTCCTCGCGCCGGCCTTCGACCGGCACGCCCTGCGCATCCAGCCGGGTGACTTCCTGCAGTCGCCCAAGGTGGTCATAGCCATAACGGAAATTGACCGGACCGCAGCGCTCGCAACCGGCGCCGCGTGCTTCCAGCAGGCGGAAGGCGCCGTTGACGATGGCATGGCGGTAGACGGTGACGCGGCCATCGCCATCGGTGAGCGTGGTGCGGCCGGGCGTGCGCCGGTCCAGCGTGATCAGGCCAGCGCCGCCATGCGGCTGACTGCCCGGTGCCTCGTCTTGCGCGGCCTTGCCGCTGGCCGACAGCACCGCTAGGCCATTGCGGTCATAGGCCCAGCGGGCAATGCGCTGGTCGAACTGGCGGTCGTCACTGCCGGCGCCGGCGACGGAAATGCCGGTCAGGAGCGTGGGAAAGCGCAGGTCCTCGTAGTGATAACGCCTTCGCAGGCTGCTGCGGCTGTAGTCGGAGGGACGATCACCCCGACCGTCGAGCGAGCGCAGCTTGCCAGGCTCGTGGTGGGTCGGCAGATGGATCGTGAGCAGGTTTTCCGCCTGCTGGCGCGCGCCGCCCGGTGCGGTATCGCCATAGTCGTAGAAGATGCGGCCGACCGGCGTATCCACATGGCGGACTGCGCTGAGCCGCCCTGGCTTAAAGCTTGTTTGGGCCAGGTAATGAAAGGTGAGACTGCGACCCTGCGGATCGGTGACGCTGGCAAGGCGGCCGTCGGCCAGGCGCTTGATCGACAGCGCCTCGCCGCCGGGCAACATGATGCGCCGCAGCCGGCCATTGCGGTCGAAGCCGAGTTCGCGGCCATCCGGCCAGCGCCAGCGGTAATGCAGCACATCGTCGTCGCGTGCGACGCGCACTATGCCTTCGGCCGGATTGGCGCTGGCAAACAGCGTGGTGCGCAGCGCGCTGCGCGCAAAGCTGCGCCGTGCGCCGTCGGCCTGCACGATCTGCAGCGTGCGGCCCTGCGCATGGAGCCGGGTGTCATAGGAAAACTGCCAGCCTCGGCCGATGCCATACAGCGGCATGCCGGGCCGCGCCAGTTCGCTGTTGTAATGACGGACCAGTTCCAGGCCCAATGCACCGGGCAACGCCGCCATGTCGGTCTCGCGCTGGTGCTTGTTGCCGGTAATGAGATTGATTGGATTACCCACGCCCTGCGGCACGCCGCCGGTGGCGGGCAGCCCGGCGACCTGCTCCTCGCCACAGGGCGAGCCGGCGACATCCGGCCCGCAGGCGGACGGCTCGGCGGCCCGGCCATGGCCGGCAGTGACGCAGGCAAGCAGCAGCAAGGCAATCGGAAGAATCCGGCAAAGGCATGCACGCATGGCGACGCGATCAGCAAACAATCAAGGCAATCGACGCGGCGGGCTATTTGCCGGCCACGGGCTGCCGCGCTGCGTCGCAGGCGGGGAAGAAAGGCGATACGGGCGATGCTGGCGATACGGGCGATGCTGGCGATGCGAGCAAGCCGGATGAGTCGGGCATATCGGGCAAGACGTGCGAGACCAAAGGGTGATGCAGTGCCGGCCAGGCCGGCGCGGGCATAGGCCCGGGCGCTACGGAAACGATGAAGCAAGGCAGGATTGCGATGCTGCTGCGCTTGCCGGGCAAAGGCAAGCGCGTCTGGCGCAATGGCGGGAAAACGGCGACGGCCGGCAAGGCTGATTTGCAGGCTGTTCCGCTATCGAATCAAATGTCAGCTTATGATGCGCTCCCCTTAGTGATACCCCTCCCCCGGCTTCACCTTCCCCCGAAACAGCCAGAACACCAGCACCGTATAAACCAGAATCATCGGCATCAAAATCGATGCGCCAATCAGGTAGAACACCTGCGATGACGGATGCGACGCCGCCTGCCAGATCGTCATCGACGGCGGCACGATGTACGGCGCATTCGATGCCACCAGGCCGAGATAGGCCAGCAGGAACAGGCCAACCGAGGTGGCGAACGGCAGGATCGGACGGCCCTTTTTAATGCCGTAATAGCAGAGCCAGGCCACCAGCAGCGTGGCCACCGGGATCTGGCTCAGGAAGAAGATATTGGGCATGCTGAACCAGCGCTCGGCGATGCGCCCGATCTGCAGCGGCGTCCAGACGCTGACGATGGCGATGAAGGCCATCAGCGCCGCCAGCAGCGGCAAGGCCAGCTTGCGCGAGCGCTGCTCCACGCCATCGACGGTCTTCATCATCAGCCAGGTGGCGCCCAGCAGCGCATAGCCAACCACTACGGCCACGCCGCACATCAGGCTGAATGGCGTGAGCCAGTCCAGCGGGCCGCCGGCGAACTGGTTGCCGCTGATGCGGATCTCCTGCAGAAGCGCACCCAGGATCAGGCCCTGCGCGAAGGCAGAGACGATGGAGCCGACCGCGAACGAGATATCCCACTTGCGGTGATGCGGCTTGGCCACCCAGCGGAATTCGAAGGCCACGCCGCGGAAGATCAGCGCCAGCAGCAGAAACATCACCGGCATGTAGACCGCCGGCAGGATCACCGCGAAGGCCTTCGGGAAACCGGCCCACAGGCTCACGCCGCCCAGCACCAGCCAGGTCTCGTTGCCGTCCCAGAACGGCGCCACCGAGTTCATGATCTGGTCGCGCTCCTCTTCCGTGCTGAAGAAGGGAAAGAGGATGCCGATGCCAAGATCAAAGCCGTCCAGCACCACATACATTGCCACCGTGAAGCCCAGCAGCAGCGCCAGGATGACCGGAATGGTTTCGGATACGTCGCTCATGTGGCCGCCTCCCGGGTGGTTTCCTGCGCGGCCGACAGCGGCCGGTTGGGCAGCGCCTCCTGGTCGGCCGGAATCTGCTGAGGTCCCTTGCCGATCAGCCGGCTGATGTACCAGATGCCGATCGAAAACACGACGAAATAGACCAGCACGAACAGCACCAGCGAGACCATGACTGAGCCGAAGGTCACCGGCGACACTGCGTCGGCGGTGCGCAGGACGCCGTAGGCAATCCAGGGCTGGCGTCCGATCTCGGTCACCATCCATCCCGCCAGCAGGGCGATGAAGCCGATCGGCCAGGCATGCGACAGCGGCCGCAAAAACCAGCTTGCCAGGTGCAGGCGTTTGCGCCACCAGAGAAAGACGCCGATGAAGCCGATGGCCATCATCAGCAGCCCCAGCCCGACCATCAGCCGGAACATGAAGAACACCGGCGCCACCGGCGGCCTGTCTTCCCGCTTGAAGTCGCGCAGGCCCTTGAAGCGGCCATTCCAGTCATGGGTGATGATCAGGCTGCCCAGATTCGGTATCGCAATCTCCGCATGATTGCGCTCGGCCTCCTTGTCGGGCCAGGCGAACAGCACCAGGGCGGCCGGCTCGCTGCCGTCCCAGTGCGCCTCGATGGCGGCGATTTTGGCCGGCTGGTGCTTCAGGGTGTTCAAGCCATGGAAGTCGCCCACCACCGCCTGCAGCGGCGCCAGGACGGCCAGCATGCCCAGCCCCATGTGGACCATGGTGCGCGCCTCGACCTCGAAGCGCCCCTGCACCATGTAGCGCGCGCCGGCGGCCAGCACCACCAGCGAGGTGGTGAGGTAGGTCGCGATCATCATGTGGGTGAAGCGGTAGGGAAAGCTGGGATTGAAGATGATGTCGGACCAGTCGACCGGATAAGTAATGCCGTTTTCGATGGCGAAGCCGGCCGGCGTATGCATCCAGCTGTTGGCCGACAGGATCCAGAAGCCCGAGAGCATGGTGCCGAATGCCACGATCACCGATGCCAGCGTATGCAGCCAGGGCGGAAAGCGGTTCCAGCCGAACAGCATGATGCCAAGGAAGCTGGCCTCCAGAAAGAAGGCGGTCAGCACTTCATAGCTGAACAGCGGGCCCAGCGTGTTGCCGATGATTTCCGCAAAGCGGCTCCAGTTGGTGCCGATCTGGTATTCCATCACGATGCCCGACACCACGCCCATGGCGAACGAGACCGCGAAGATCTTGGTCCAGAACCGGGCCAGCGTATGGAAATGCTGCTTGCCGCTGTAGAACCAGCGCAGTTCCAGCGTGGCGATGAAGGCGGACAGGCCGATGGTAAAGGAGGGAAAGATGATGTGAAACGCGATCGTGAAGGCGAACTGCACCCGCGCAAGCAAGGTGGTATCGATGCCGGCCAGTGTTTCCATCGAGGACTCCGAATCCAGGCTCAGGGTGTGGGAAAGCCGCTCAGGGCGGGAACGGCGAGGCTGCTGCGCCTGCCGTCCGCCTGCGCTGCCTGGTGTGGCCGGAATCCGGAGATGAAGTTCCAGCCATCAGGTCACTTCTTTAGCCCGATCAAGCTCTGGCGCCGGCAACGGCAGCGCAAGACGGTCCGGTGTTGCGTCGAAGCCGCCATGGCGGGTGTGGATGCCCGACCTCTGATCTAGCGCAGAGTTGCCTGCGGTCTGGCTGAAATAGTCATCCATGCAATCACCGCGCAGCCAGCGCAACACGGTAACCGTCACACGGAGGAGTCATGCCCGTCATCAAGCAAACCATGCCGCCCGCCCTTGCTTCCCTGTTCCTGGGACTGGCAAGCCACACCGCCATTGCCGCCGGCCCCTATGTCCTGACCGATCTCGGCACGCTGGGCGGGCCGGTCAGCACCAGCTATGGGCTCAACAATGCGGGAACGGTCGTCGGCAGCAGCGACACCGCCAGCGGCGCATCGCATGCAGCCGCCTGGCGCGGCGGCGCGCGGCGCGACCTCGGCACCCTGGGCGGCAGTTACAGCGTTGCTCACGACATCAACAATGCCGGCGTAATAGCCGGCTGGGCTGGCATGGCGGGCGACACGACCAGCCGGGCCACGCTGTGGCAGGGCGGCACGCCGACGCCGCTTGGCACCCTGGGCGGCAGCTATGCCGCGGCCTATGGCATCAACAACCGCAACCAGGCGGTGGGCATGAGCAGCATTGCCGGCGACACCGCCAGCCGGGCCACGCTCTGGAATGGCCAGCGCGCGCAGGACCTCGGCACCCTGGGCGGCACCTACGGCAGCGCCTACGACATCAATGACCGCGGCCGGGTGGTCGGCTACAGCAGCATCGCCGGCAACGTCGCCAACCATGCAACGCTGTGGGAAGGCGGCCGCGCGATCGATCTGGGCACCCTGGGCGGCAGCGGCAGCACCGCGCAGGCCGTCAATAACGCCGGCCTGGTGGCCGGCAGCAGCGACCTCGCCGGCGACCGGACGCAGCATGCGACGCTGTGGCGCAATGGCGCCATCACCGACCTCGGCGCACTGTCCAGCGATGGCATGAGCAGCGCGCTGGGCATCAATGCGCGCGGGCAGGTGGTCGGCTACAGCGGTTCGCCCTTTGGCGGCAGGCCGAATGCCACCCTGTGGGAGGATGGCCGCATCATCGACCTCAACACCCTCGTGCAAAGCAGCGACCCGAATTTCCTGCTGTACCAGGCCAGCGACATCAACGACCTCGGCCAGATCGCCGCCGTTGGCCTGACCGGCGACTTCCAGACCCATGCCTATCTGCTCACGCCGACATTCACCACGCGCAGCGCCGACGAGCTGCTGGCGGCGACGCTGCTCGTCAAGGACGTGGCCGGCGAAGCCGCCGACATGCCGCCTTCCGACGTTTTCGCAGCCGATGCCGGCGCCGTTCCGGAACCGGCCAGCCTGAGCCTGCTTGCGATGGGCTTGCTGGCGCTGCTCGGCGGCCGGCGCCAGGTGCTGCGGCGCCAGGCATAGCGCGCAGCACGACGGTGGATGGCTTGCGCCGACTCCGACCCCGCCAGCGCGAGAAGGTTTAGAGTGGCTCCCTCGACATCACGAAAAGCGAAAGGAAGCACCATGCTGCAATACACCGTCAACGACATGAGCTGCCAGCATTGCGTCAAGGCCATCACCGAGGCGGTGACGCAGGCTGCGCCGGGCGCCAGGGTGGAAGTGGACCTGGAGCGTCACCTGGTGCGGGTGGACCAGGCCAGCGACGATGCCGCCGTCACCAATGCGATCCGCGAAGCGGGTTATACGCCGGTGGCGCAGCAGTAGCGCGACCGGGCCTGCGCAAACAAAAAGCCGGTCGGCTCGCGCCGACCGGCTTTTTTTATCGCGCCCGCCTGGGCGGACGCGGCAGCCGCGTCAGGCCTTGACCGACGGCTCGGCGTTGCGCAGGCGGATGTGCAGCTCGCGCAGCTGTTTCTCGTCGACTTCGGACGGCGCCTGGGTCAGCAGGCACTGGGCGCGCTGGGTCTTGGGGAAGGCGATCACGTCGCGGATCGATTCGGCGCCGGTCATCATGGTGACGATGCGGTCCAGGCCGAACGCCAGGCCGCCGTGCGGCGGCGCGCCGTATTGCAGCGCGTCCAGCAGGAAGCCGAACTTCAGCTGCGCTTCCTCGGCATTGATCTTCAGCGCGCGGAACACCTTGCTCTGCACGTCGGCGCGGTGGATACGCACCGAGCCGCCTCCCAGTTCCCAGCCGTTCAGCACCATGTCGTAGGCCTGCGCGATGGCGCGGCCCGGATCGGTTTCGATGAAGTCTTCGTGGCCTTCCTTGGGCGCAGTGAACGGGTGATGCAGCGCCACCCAGCGGTCGCCCTCCTCGTCATGCTCGAACATCGGGAAGTCGACCACCCACAGCGGACGCCAGGTGTCCTCGAACAGGCCGGCCTTGCGGCCGAAGTCGCTGTGGCCGATCTTCACGCGCAGCGCACCGATGGCGTCGTTGACCACCTTGGCCTTGTCGGCGCCGAAGAAGATCAGGTCGCCGTCTTGGGCGCCGGTCTGATCGATGATCTGGGCCAGCGCCGCGTCATGCAGGTTCTTGACGATCGGCGACTGCAGGCCATCGCGGCCCTTGGCCTTTTCATTGACCTTGATGTAGGCCAGGCCCTTGGCGCCGTAGATGCCGACGAACTGGGTGTAGGCGTCGATCTCGGAACGCGGCATCGCGCCGCCGCCCGGCACGCGCAGGCCGACCACGCGTCCGCCTTCCATGTTGGCGGCGCCCGAGAACACCTTGAAGTCCACGTCCTTCATCACCGCGGTCAGGTCGGTGAACTGCAGCTTGACCCGCATGTCGGGCTTGTCGGAGCCGTACAGCGCCATCGCGGTGGCGAAGTCCATCACCGGGAACGGGTTGGGCAGCTCGACATCCAGCGCGTTCTTGAACACCAGGCGGATCATGTTCTCGAACAGGTCACGGATGTCCTGCTCCTTCATGAACGAGGTTTCGCAGTCGATCTGGGTGAATTCCGGCTGGCGGTCGGCGCGCAGGTCCTCGTCGCGGAAGCACTTGGTGATCTGGTAATAGCGGTCGAAGTTGGCCACCATCAGCAGCTGCTTGAACAGCTGCGGCGACTGCGGCAGCGCAAAGAAGTGGCCGGGGTTCACGCGCGACGGCACCAAGTAGTCGCGCGCGCCTTCCGGCGTGGACTTGGTCAGCATCGGCGTCTCGATGTCGATGAAGCCGTTGGCGTCGAGGAATTTGCGCACTTCCATCGTCACCTTGTAGCGCAGGCGCAGGTTGTTCTGCATCTGCGGACGGCGCAGGTCGAGCACGCGGTGGGTCAGGCGGGTGGTTTCCGACAGGTTGTCGTCGTCGAGCTGGAACGGCGGCGTCACCGACGCGTTCAGCACTTCGAGTTCGTGGCACAGCACCTCGATCGCGCCCGACTTCAGGTTGGCGTTGCCGGTGCCCTCGGGGCGGCTGCGCACGATGCCGGTGATGCGCAGGCAGTACTCATTACGCACCGATTCGGCAGCCTTGAAGACCTCGGCGCGGTCCGGATCGCACACGACCTGCACCAGGCCCTCGCGGTCGCGCAGGTCGATGAAGATCACGCCGCCGTGGTCGCGCCGGCGATGCACCCAGCCGCACAGGCTCACGGTTTGGCCCAGCAACGCCTCGGTGGTGAGGCCGCAGTAATGAGTTCGCATAGAAGACATAGTCAGTTTCCAGTTTCAGTTTGCTTTGCTTGATGCCGGTCGGTCGCTTCAACCTTGGCCGGATCGATGATCAGTTTCTTTTCGAAGTGCTCGGGCGATACCACGCCCATGGACACGATGTATTTCAGCGCCTCGTCGACGTTCATGTCGAGCTCGATGGTGTCTGCCCGCGGCACCATCAGGAAGAACCCGGAGGTCGGGTTGGGCGTGGTCGGTATGTAGATGCTGACATAGTCGCCCTGCAGGTGATTGCGCACGTCGCCGCCCGGCACGCCGGTCAGGAAGGCGATGGTCCAGCTGCCCTGGCGCGGATACTGCACCAGGAGCGCCTTGCGAAAGGCATTGCCCGACGACGAGAACAGCGTGTCGGACACCTGCTTGACGCTGGAATAGATCGAGCGCACCACCGGAATCCGGGTCAGCAGCCCTTCCCAGGCCCAGACGATGCGCTTGCCGATGAAGTTGCGGGTGGCAAGGCCGGTCAGGAAGATGAACAGCAGCGTCAGGATGGTGCCAAGGCCGGGAATGTGGAACCCGACCACCGCTTCCGGCCGCCAGCGCTCCGGCAGCAGCAGCAGCGACTGGTCCATGGTGCTGATGATCAGGTTGAGCACCCAGATCGTGATGGCCAGGGGCACCAGGATCAAGAGGCCGGTGACGAAATATTTGCGCATGGAGGACGGCTCAGCGGGCGATTGCGCAGGCGGCACGCATCAGTCCGACGAGCCGCTGCTGGCGGCCGGCGCCGGCGCGGCGGGCGCCGGCTCGGATTTCGCTTCGCTCTTTGCCGGGCCGGACGTGGCCGGCGCGGCCGTGCCGCCCGAGCCGCCGCGGAAATCGGTCACGTACCAGCCGGAGCCCTTGAGCTGGAAACCGGCGGCGGTCACCTGCTTTTTAAACTCGGCCTTGCCGCATGACGGGCATTGGGTCAGCGGCGCATCGGACATTTTCTGAAGAACATCCTTGGCAAAACCACACGCTTCACAGCGATATGCATAAATCGGCATGAAAATTCCCTGCAAAAATCATCCAAAACCCTGAATTATAGAGGGTTTCACAGTGACACCGCAGGTTTATCGCGGCACGGTCGCCCCGGCCGTGGCGCGGGTGTATTGCGGCAGCAGCGAACCCAGCAGCATGCCGGCAAAACTGACCAGCAGGCCCGCCAGTTGCGGCGGCCAGATCGAGTCGCCGCCGAAGCGCTCCATCAACAGCCAGGTCGCCAGGCCGCCAATGACGGCGCACAGCGCGCCCTGGTTGCTTGCGCCCTTCCAGTACAGCCCCATGACCAGCGGCACGAAGGCGGTTACCAGCGTGACCTTGTAGGCGTTGCCGACCATGTCGTAGATGGAAGTGCCCTGGGACATCAGCGCGAAGACCGTCACCGCAATGGCGAAGCAGACCACCACAATCCGGGTTGCCAGCAGCATCTGCGCGTCATTCATCGGAAAGATCTCGCGCAGGATGTTTTCGGTCAGCGTGATGCTGGGCGCCAGCAGCGTGCCGCTGGCGGTCGACATGATGGCCGACAGCAGCGCGCCGAAGAACATCACCTGGGCAAACACCGGCGTGTTGTTCAGGATCAGCGAGGGCAGGATCATCTGGGCGTCGCTCTCGATCAGCGCATCCACCATCTTCGGATCGATCACATAGGCGGAATAGGCCAGAAACATGGGAACGAAGGCAAACAGGAAATACAGCACGCCGCCCGAGATCGAGCCGGCCATGCCGACGGTTTCCGAGCGGGCCGACATCACCCGCTGGAAAACGTCCTGCTGCGGAATGGAGCCGAACATCATGGTGACCAGCGCGCCGACGAAGGCCAGCACTTCCTTCGCGGTAACAGCCGGGGCGATATGAAACTTGCCGGCCGCGGCGGCGTGGGAGATCACCTGCGACGCGCCGCCTGCCATGCCGGATACCAGGTAGGCGATATACAGCAGGCCGGCTGCGATGATGGTCATCTGGAAGAAATCAGTCAGCGCAACCGACCACATGCCGCCAAACAGGGTGTAAAGAAGAACGATGCTCGCGCCGACGCACATGCCCACCGGCATGGAGATCGCGCCCTGCGACAGCACATTGAACACCAGGCCCAGCGCGGTGATCTGTGCCGATACCCAGCCGAGGTAGGACGCCACGATGCACAGCGACACCAGCACTTCCACGGTGCGGCTGTAACGCTGGCGATAGTAGTCGCCGATGGTCAGCAGGTTCATCCGGTACAGCTTTCGGGCAAAGAACAGGCCGACCAGCACCAGGCACATCGATGCGCCGAACGGGTCCTCGATCACGCCGGCCAGGCCTTCCTTGACGAACTTGGCCGGAATGCCGAGCACGGTTTCGGAGCCGAACCAGGTCGCGAACACGGTGGCGATCACGATGTACAGCGGCAGTGAACGACCGGCCACCGCATAGTCGCCGGACGTTTTTACCCGGCGCGACGCGAACAGGCCGATGGCAACCGAGATGGCCAGATAGAGAATGACGAAGACTGACAGCGTGGTCATTTCTTGAGCGCTTTAAGGAAGGTTCGGAAAGGTTCCGGATTATAGCTTCATGGCAATATCAAAAGGCATGCACCGCCAAAACCGGAGCCTACTCGATCAGGTAGTACCAGCGCATCAGCAATTGCACCAGCACCACGCCCGCCGCCAGCCCGCCGCCGAAATACACGGCCACGCCCAGCAGCATGTTGGTGCGCCTCTGCTCGGCCAGCACGCGCTTGAGCAATTCCGTGTTTTCCTGGTTCGAATGGCCCTTGCTGTCCTGCAGCGCCTGCACCGCCAGCCGCGGCAGCTGCGGCAGCAACTGGCTGTAGCGCGGCGCTTCCTCGCGCAGCTTTTCCAGCAGGCCGCGCCAGCCTATCTGCTCGCTCATCCAGCGCTCCAGGTAGGGCCGCGCGGTTTTCCAGAGGTCGAGATCGGGGTCGAGCTGGCGGCCCAGGCCTTCGATATTGAGCAGGGTCTTCTGCAGCAGCACCAGCTGCGGCTGCACTTCCACGTTGAAGCGGCGCGAGGTCTGGAACAGCCGCAGCAGCACCTGGCCGAAGGAAATGTCGCGCAGCGGACGGTCGAAGATCGGTTCGCAGCAGGCGCGCACCGCGGCCTCGAGTTCGTCGACCCGGGTTTCCCTGGGCGCCCAGCCGGACTCGATATGCGCCTCGGCCACCCGCTTGTAGTCGCGCCGGAAGAACGCCAGGAAATTCTGCGACAGGTAGTCCTTGTCGAAATCGGTCAAGGTGCCGACGATGCCGAAGTCCAGCGCGATATAGCTGCCGAAGGTATCCGGCTCGACCGACACCAAGATATTGCCGGGATGCATGTCGGCATGGAAGAAGCCGTCGCGAAACACCTGGGTGAAGAAGATCTCCACGCCGTCGCTGGAGAGTTTCTTCAGGTCCACGCCCTCGGCCAGCAGCCGGTCGATCTGGGAAATCGGGATGCCGCGCATGCGCTCCATCGTGATCACCGATTCCGAGCAGAAGTCCCAGTACATTTCCGGCACCAGCAGCATCTTCGATTCGGCGAAATTGCGCCGCAGCTGGCTGCCGTTGGCGGCCTCGCGCATCAGGTCCAGCTCGTCGTGCAGGTACTTGTCGAACTCCGCCACCACCTGGCGCGGCTTGAGCCGGCGGCCGTCGGCCCAGAAGCGCTCGACCCAGCCGGCCACGATCTGCATCAGGGCCACGTCCTCGTCGATGGTCTTCTTCATGTTCGGCCGCAGCACCTTGACCGCGACCTCGGTGCCGTTGCGCAGCCGGGCGAAATGCACCTGGGCGATCGAGGCCGAGGCGACCGGCTTGCGGTCGAACCAGGCAAACAGCTGGTCCGGATGCGCGCCCAGCGAGCGCACGATCTGGGCAATGGCCAGGTCGGAGTCGAACGGCGGCACCCGGTCCTGCAGCAGCGCCAGCTCGTTGGCAATGTCAGGCGGCATCAGGTCGCGCCGGGTCGACAGCACCTGGCCGAACTTCACGAAGATCGGGCCAAGCTCTTCCAGCGCCTGCCGCAGCCGCTCGCCGCGCGGCGCGCTGATGTCGCGCCAGAACAGCAGCCGGTTGGTCAGGAGCGCGATGCGCGGGGTGACGCCCGACATCGCGATATTGTCCAGGCCATAGCGCAGCGCTACCGACAGAATCTTGAATACCCGCAGCACCCGCCGGATCATGCCAGCCCTCCGCGCAGGCGCTCGATGCGCTTGGCTAGGCGCTCGACATCGTCGCGCAGCTCGGCCACGTCGGCGCTGAATCCGGCCACGGCTTCCGGCCGCACCAGCAGCGGCTGCTCCTCCAGAAAATACTCGGCGAGGTTTTCCTCGATGCGGCGGCGGGTGGACTGGGCCGCGCCGAACACGGCGCGGCCGCCGGCGACGATGCGGCGGGCAGCGATGTCGCCCACCAGCCGCGCCAGGTCGTCCTCGGCTTCCCAGCGCACGCCCTGCGCGACCTGCGACACCGCGTTGGCAAACTCGGCGTCGCCCTCGACCTGGACGTAGGAAAAGGCGCGCTCGCGGTTTTGCATCATCAGCGGCAGGTCGGAGAGCTTCATGCGGATGGTGACATTGGCCGATGCGTCGGGTGCGTCTTCCACCATGCCGTCGGCGGCCACGCGCAGCTGCACGGCCACTACGCCGGTATCGATGCGCGCGACCTTGCCGGCATGCAGGGCCAGCTTCTTGCCGGCCCAGGCTTCCTGCACGAGCAGATGATTGAGGATGGCGGGAAAGGGAGAGGGAATCATGAGCGGTCAAAAAGAAACCGCCCGTGAGGTTTCACGGGCGGTCTGGAGTTTAGCAGTTGCTATAAAAGACGTGTTTGCTCAAGACAAGGAGAGTTGCTGAATGCCGGCCAGCACCCAGCCGCCCTGCCCCGACTTGGGCTTGGACAGGTTCCAGACTTCGGCGAACTCGGCGGCCGATGCATCCGGCGCTTCCTTGATCAGGCCGGAAAACTTCACGCTGGCCAGGTAGTCATGGTTGGCGCTCTCGATGCCCAGCAGCTCGGCATTGAGCTGCACCACGTCGGTGACATTGAGCGCCGCGCCGCGTTCCTCGATCTGCATGCGCAGTTCGGCGAACATTTCAGGATTGGTGAATTCGCGGATGTCATTCACGTCGCCCTTGTCCCAGGCATCCTGCAGGCGCAGGAAATAGCTCTTGGCATGGCGCAGGAAGGCCGGCACGTCGAAGTCGGCCGGCACGCCCCAGGGCGCGGCCGCATTGGCGGCAGTGGCAGCAGCGCCGGCCGCCGGCACCGACTGCGGATAGGACTGCACGCCGGAACCGATCTCGGGCGTGGTGTTGCGGGCATAGCCGCCGGCCATTGCCGGGCTGACGCTGTCCTTGCGGCGGAACAGGCGCAGGATGAACATCAGCGCCATGGCCAGCAGCGCCACCGTCAGCACGGTGCCGATCACGCTGGCCAGCGCGCCGCCGATACCCAGGTGCGACAGCAGCGCGCCAAGGCCCAGGCCCAGCAATGCGCCGCCAAGCATGCCGCGCCACGGGCTGGCCGGGCGGGTGGCCGGCGCGGCGGCCGGCGGCGTGGCCTGACGCGGCGCGGCCTGCTGCATCGGCGCGCTTTGCGGCGAGGAGGGAACGGAACGGCTTACGCCCTGTGACTGCCGACCGAAGGAACCGCCACCGCCGAGCCGCTTGGCATCGGCCTCGACCGCCACCATCGACAGCGTGCTGGCGACCAGCATCATCATGACCAGATACTTTTTCATTTGAGGCTCCTAGAGTTTGATGCCGGTATGCAGCGCAGCCACGCCGGCAGTCAGGTTGTAGTACTCGACACGTTCCAAACCTGCGTCCTGCATCATCTTTTTCAAGGTGTCCTGGTCCGGATGCATGCGGATCGACTCGGCCAGGTAGCGGTAGCTTTCGGCATCGTTGGCGATGCGCTTGCCCAGCCAGGGCAGGACCGAAAACGAATACACGTCGTACGGCTTCTTCAGCGGCTCCCAGACCTTGGAAAACTCCAGCACCAGCAGCTTGCCGCCGGGCTTCAACACGCGCCGCATCTCGGCCAGCGCCGCGTCCTTGTGGGTCATGTTGCGCAGGCCGAAGGCGACGCTGACGCGGTCGAAGTAATTGTCGGGGAACGGCAGGCGCTCGGCGTCGCACAGCAGCACCGGGTTGGTCAGGCCGTTGTTGATCAGCCGGTCGCGGCCCACGCGCAGCATCGATTCATTGATGTCGGTCAGCCAGACTTCGCCGGTCGGGCCGGCCTGCTTGGCAAAGGCCTTGGCCAGGTCGCCGGTGCCGCCGGCGATGTCGAGCACCTTGAAGCCCGGCCGCACGCCCGCCTGGGCGATGGTGAACGCCTTCCAGATGCGATGCAGGCCGGCTGACATCAGGTCGTTCATCACGTCGTACTTGGCGGCGACCGAGTGAAAGACCTCGGCGACCTTGTGCACCTTGTCTTCTTCCTGGACGGTCTGATAGCCGAAATGGGTCTGGGTCATGGCGGGGAAAGCTTGATTGAACGATTGCGCATTATACAAGTGAGCAGACCGGCTGGCGCCGGCGCTGGTTCCCGCCTACCTTGGCGCAGACGCAAGGCTTTGTGCTGTCGCTGCCCAAACAGTGCGCCGCGCCGGCTCAGCCGTCGACCGGCTTCAGCGGCGTGTCCAGCGTGAGCTGGTAGAAACCCAGGTCGAGCCAGCGGCCGAACTTGAAGCCGGCCTGCCGGATGGTGCCGGCATGCACGAAACCCAGCCGGGTGTGCAGCGCGATGCTGGCCTGGTTTTCCATGTCGATGCCGCCGATCAGCACATGGTATTGCTGGCTGCGGGCAGCGGCGATGAGCTGCTGCATCAGCGCCAGCCCGATGCCCTGCCCGCGCCGTGACGGATGCACATAGACCGAATGCTCGACCGTGTACTTGTAGGCCGGCCAGGCGCGGAACGTGCCGTAGCTGCCGAAGCCGGCCAGGCTGCCGTCCTCGTTTTCCAGGCCCAGCACCGGAAAATCGCCGCGCGCCTTGGCGGCGAACCAGTCGTCCATGTTCTGCGCGGTGCGCGGCTTGTAGTCGTAGAGGGCGGTGGAATGCAGGATGGCATCGTTGAAGATGTCCAGGATGGCGTCGCCGTGGCGCTCGCGGGTGCACTGCACTGCTCGCATGTCGTTGTCCCGAAAAGAATCAGGCTGGCATTGTAGCGGGCGAAAAAAAACCCGGCGCAAGGCCGGGGGAAAGTCGTCGCTTGGGCAACCACTGGAGGTATATTCCTCTGAGCAATTGCCATGCCAGCCTTCAAGCCGGCTTCCGCACCGGCGCGGTGCAAGAGCCAACGACGAAAAACAGGCCAAAAAGCAGGACAAAAAAAACCCGCTGACCTTGCGGCAGCGGGTTAATCCATCCTTGGGAGGGTGGAGGAGACGGTTCAACTATAGTCCGGGAAATGGTGCAGCGCAATAGAAAAATGGCATTCCGGACGATTTTCTTGATTCTTTCGTCTCACTCCCTGAATTTTGCAGCGCAAAAACCACGTTACGCAGTGAGGTCCATTCCCGGGCGCCTAGTGCGGCTGCTTGCTCATTACCAGCGCGCGCAGTTCATTCAGGGCCGCGATTTCCCCCTGCTCCAGCGCCACCGGCAGGGCGTCATCCCAGTCACCGTAGATGAAGCCGACCGGATGCCGATTGACCGTCAGCGGCAGCACGATGAAGCTGCGGACCGTCGGGAAGGCATCCTTCCACCAGCGCGGCAGCTTGGCGCGGAAAGCCGGGTCGCAGGCGTCTTTGACGCAAACCATCTTGTCGTTGGCCAGCGCGGCATGGAACACGTCGGGCTGATAGGCGTCATTGAATACCAGCCGCGGCGCCAGGTGCTCGATGTCGTCGCCAAAACACATTCCGGCCAGATACTTGCCTTCCTTGCGGTTGCGCAGGAACGCCACCGCGCGTTTCAGGTGCAGCCCCTTGTAGATGGTTTCCAGCGCCATGGTCATCAGCTGGCCGGTGTTGATGGTGCTGATCACGTTGCGCATGTCGGCCACGCCGCGCGCCAGCGCCGGCGTGGCGTCGCGGCGCCGCTCGTCGCTTGCCGGCGCTTCCGGCGCCGCCTGCACCGTGGCGGGGCGGACCAGCGCCGGGTCGTCGCGCGCGGTTTCGCGGGCGGCGCTGACGGCGGCCAGCACGGTTTCGCTCTCCATGCCCAGCATGTCGGCATAACCGTCGACGATGGCCGCCAGCGCCTCGTCGTTCTCGCCCTTTTCGCACAGCACCCGTGCGCAGGACGAGGACATGGTCGACAGCGCGGCCAGCCAGCCGGCATGGTCGAGCGGTTCGCCGGCTTGCGGCATCACGTCATGCAGGCTTTCGATCAGGTCGCGCGGCAGGCCCCAGCGGCGGGCGATCAGCCGCCCGATGTCCACCATGGTCATGCCCAGCACCTTGACCACCGCCACCGCCTCGTCATTGCCTTCGGCCGTCAGCGCCTGGATCGCTTCCCAGTAATGCGGCAGGTAGAACGCCACCACCATGCGGCCCAGGCCGTGCAGCAGCGAGCAGACCACGGCTTCCTCGGCGTCGCGGGTGCTGGCCTGGGCCGTCACCTGGCGCGCGATATGGCCGGCCAGCACTGCCTTTTCCATTTCGGTGCGCACGCCGACCGAGGTGCTGGACACGGTGGCCAGGCTGTCGACCAGCTTCAAGCCCAGCGCCAGATGGCCGATGGACTCGGTGCCGAGCACCATCACGGCGCGCGACACGGTATTGATCTCGCCGAACATCGCATACATCGCGCTGTTGGCCAGGCGCAGCACCCGGTGCGTCAGCGCCGGGTCCGACAGCACCGTGCGCGTCATGCTGAATTCGCGCTCGTTCTCGCTCTGCATGGCGCCCACGATCTGCTGGACGACATTGGAAAATCCGGGAAGATGGCCCTGCTCCTTGATCTGCTTCCACAGCAGTTCCTGGGTCTTGCGCGAGTCGCCCAGCTCGGGCGGCATGGTGGTCATGGTCTGCATTCCTCGTTGATTGTCATGGCAGCGCCAGTTCGGCGGCGCCCGCGCCCAGCACATCCATGGCGTCGTCGAACATCATCGGGCGGCCGGTATGGTAGCCCTGTATCAGGCTGCAGCCCTGGTGGGACAGGAACTGCAGCTGCTCTTCGTTCTCGACGCCTTCGGCGACCGTGGTCAGGTTCAGGTGCTGGGCCAGGCTCAGCACCACGTTGCAGATCGCGGCGTCCTTGACCGATTGCGGCAGGTCCTTGATGAAGGCGCGGTCGATCTTCAACGTGCTGATCGGGAAGCGCTTCAGATAGGCCAGCGAGGAATAGCCGGTGCCGAAATCGTCGATGGCGATGCGCACGTCGCGCGCGGCGATCTGCAGCAGCAGCGCTTCCGCATGCGCCGGGTCCGACATCAGGATGCCTTCGGTGATCTCCAGCAGCAGCTGCCGTCCGTGCAGCCCCGACAGCTTCAGCGCGTCTTCCATCAGGGCCAGGAACTGGTCATTGCGGAATTGGCGCGGGCTGACGTTGACCGACACGTACAGTTCGCGCCCGGCGACTTCCTGCAGCCGTTTCAGCTGCACGCACGCCGCCTTGAGCACCCAGGCGCCCAGCAGGTTGATCAGGCCGTTGCTTTCGGCCATCTGGATGAACTGGCTGGGCGCGATCAGCCCGAGTTCCGGGTGCATCCAGCGCATCAGCGCCTCGAAGCCGACGATTTCCCGGGTGACGGCATTGACGATGGGCTGGTAGTGCAGGAAGAACTCGCCGTTGCGCACGGCCTCGAACAGCGCCGCCTCCATCGACACATCGTGGTCGGGGGCGCTGAAGGTGGCGCGGCTGTAGATGACGCAGCGGGCGCGGCCGGTTTCCTTGGCGCGCGCCATCGCGGTGTCGGCATGGGCCAGGAGCCGCACCTCGTTGTCGCCGTGCTCGGGGTAGACGGCGGCGCCGATCGAGGTGGACAGATACAGCGACTGGCCCTCGATCTCGAACGGCAGCTGCACCGCGCTGATCATGCGGCGCGCGATCGGATTGATTTCATCGGGATGGACCGCGCCCGACAGCACGGCCATGAATTCATCGCCGCCGATGCGGGCCAGGGTGTCGTTGTCGCGCAGCGCCTTTTGCAGGCGGCTGGCGGCCTCGCGCAGCAGCGCGTCGCCGGCGCCATAGCCGAGGGCATCGTTGACTTTCTTGAAACCGTCGAGATCGAGCGCCAGCACGGTGAAGCCGCGGCCGGTACGGCGGGCGTGGGCAATCGCCATGCGCAGCCGGTCCGACAGCAGCGCGCGGTTGGGCAGGCCGGTCAGCGCATCGTGGGTGGCCAGGTGCAGCAGCCGCTCCTTGGTTTCCTGCTGGCCCGAGATATTGCGACCCACCACCAGGACTTCGGTCTGCCCGTCGAGGTCGCGGTGGGAAGACAGTTCCAGTTCGAACCAGTGCAAGCCGGTGCTGGTATGCACCCGCACATTGACCCTGTCGTGCAGGCCGCTGGCCACCACCTGTGCCATGACCGACGCCAGGCCAGCCCGGTCCGGCGTATCCACGCGCTCGTGCAGCATGCTGCCGCACAGCACGGCGCCCGGCGCGATGATGCCGATGGCGCGCTGGCTGGCGTGCAGAATCTCGCCGTTCTCGGAGAGCGTGAACACCAGATCCCCGGCCGACTCCGTCAAACGCGTCAGCTGGCCTTTCAGGTGTTCTATCAAAACGTCATTTGGCATCGAAAACATGTTCGGTGATGGTTATGGGCTGAATTTCCAAACGCTCGTTCCTGAAGCCACCAGGGCAAAGTTCGGACGCCGCACCGTGCAAAAAAGCAATGACCCGCTCCGATCGGCGCTGCCGTCTTTCCCCGGAGACGCCTGAGCGCATCCACGGTACCGAAAGCCTATCTTCGGGTGAGACCCCAAACTTATTTACGGCAGGAAATAATCTAACTTTAACCGAGAGCTTGCCCGGAAGGAAGTCCCGTGAGGCCGAACGCCTTGGCCAGCAGGGTGTAGGAGTGGCGCCGGGCCGCCGGGTCGTGGGTCCAGGTGTTGACCACGATTTCATCCAGTTTCAACTCGGCTGCCAGGGCATGCAGCCGGTCCGCCACCTGCGCGGCCGTGCCGACGATGGCGCGGCGGCGCAAAGCGGCGATACGGGCCTGGTCCGCCTCGTCGTAGACGGCGGCCGCCGCCTCTTCCGGGGAAACCAGGGGAAGGCGCAGGCCGCGCTCGAAGCCGATACGCCAGTGCTCGCGGGTCCTGAGCAGATGCCGCGCCTCGTCCTCGGTATCGGCTGCCAGCGCCCAGACGCAGATCGTGGCCTGCGGCGTCGGATGACGTTCGCTGGGCTGGTACAGGCTGCGGTACAGCGCCAGCGCCTCTTCCACGCCCTCGCCTTCGCTGAAGAAATAGGCATAGGCATAGGGAAGGCCGAAGTGCGCCGCCAGTTGGGCGCCATAGTTGGAACTTCCCAGAATCCAGATTTCCGGCGAGGTCGGGCCTTGCGGATGGGCGCGGATCGCGCCGAACGGATGGCCGGGCGCCAGCGGCATGCCGCTGACCCAGGCCTGCAGATCCTGCACCTGCTGCGGAAAGCGTTCGGCAGCCTGGCCGGCGTCCGGATTGAGCGCATAGGCGGTGAGCCGGTCCGAACCGGGCGCCCGGCCCACGCCGAGGTCGATGCGGCCGGGCGCGATGCCTTCCAGCACCCGGAACTGTTCCGCCACTTTCAGGGCGGCGTAATGCGGCAGCATCACGCCGGCGCTTCCGACCCGGATGCGTGACGTGGTCGCAGCAATGGCCGCCATCAGCACCTCCGGCGCGCTGCCGACGATGCTGCCGCTGTGATGGTGTTCGGAAACCCAGTATCGGTGGTAGCCCAGCCCGTCGCAGTGCCGGGCCAGCGCCAGCGATTCGGCGATGGCGTCGGTCTGGGGCCGGCCGCTGACGGCGGTGGACTGGTCAAGAACGGAAAGTTTCATGGTGTGTCCGCAAGCTGCCGAAGAAAAACCGATACTGTAATGCAACACGGCGCGTCATGCGCGCCGTGCCATTTCTGCAAGCCGTGCCGGGGAAAACCCCGGCGGAGCGGCTTACTTGCCTGGAGCCGGATTGCCGGCGCCAGCGCCGCCATCGGCCGGCATGGTGCGGGTGCCTTCGGTGCCGGCTGCCTTGCCGCTGGCTGCCGTGCGGCTTTCAGCGCGCTTGGCGCGACGTTCGGCTGCACGCTGCTTGCGCGCTTCGCGACGGGCGGCACGCTCTTCGGGCGTCAGGGCCTTGGGATTGTTCAGATTCTGCTGCGACGAGGTGCCCGGTGTCGGCACTTCGGTGTTGGCGCGCAGCTGGCCGGCGCCTGCATTGCGTTCAGCCTTGACCTCTGCACGGCTCTTGTTGCCTGAAGGCATACCAGCCGTCGGCTTGTCCTGGAACTGGTTGACCTTGTCGAGTTCGGCAGCGCTGGCGCCGGACTTGACTTCGGCACGGCTGGTGCCGCTGCCCTTCACGGCTGCGCCGGGACGGTCGTTGAACTGGTTGACGCGGTCTGCATTCGCCGCGCTGGCGCCGGACTTGACTTCGGCGCGGGATTGGCTGGCCGATGGATCGGTGGAAGTGGCGGCAGGCGCTTGCGCGAAAGCCGAAACCATTGCGGCCTGAGCCAGGGGAAGTGCCAACAGCGTTAACATTTTTTTCATTTTGCGCATCCAGTCGTTGAGGGTGAAGAAAGGGGAACACCAGCACAGCCATATCGTGTCAAAAAGATACCCATCTTTCCTCCGATCGACTGTGCGCTAACGAACACAACCCACATTTTGCTTAACATTTTGATACGCCGCTAATATCTGTTGTATCCGCGTTACGATGTGTTTGCTACACTTCGCCGTACCGACCGTTCTAATCCGCAGATCAGTCTTGCGGCACGTTTCATACCGTAGCGTTTCGCGTTTTCAACGGCTTGAGATATATCATTGGCGACCATGATCCAGTCCATTCCAGTCAACAGCCAGACCACGCCCATCAACGTCAACGCCCTGAAGGCAAGCTGCGCGGCGTGCAGCATGCACCAGCTTTGCCTGCCCATGGGCCTGGACGATACCGACATGTCGCGTCTCGACGCCATCATCGGACGCCGGCGCAAGGTGCCGCGCGACACCCATCTCTACCGCATGGGCGATCCGTTCACCAACCTGTACGCGATCCGGCTTGGGCATTTCAAGACTTTCCAGATCAATGTCAGCGGCGAGCAGCAGATCACAGGCTTCCAGATGGCCGGCGAGCTTCTCGGCATGGACGCCATCGGCACCGAGCGCCACCATTGTTCGGCGGTGGCGCTGGAAGACAGTGAAGTCTGCGACATTCCATTCAGCCGGCTGGAAGAGTTGTTCGGCCACATTCCCACGCTGCTGCACCATTTCCACCGGATGATGAGCCAGGAAATCACGCGCGAGCAGAGCGTCATGCTCCTGCTGGGCAATATGCGCGCCGGCCAGCGCTTCGCCGCCTTCCTGGTCAATCTCACGACGCGCTATGCCGCCCGCGGCTATTCCTCCACCGCCTTCCAGCTGCGCATGTCGCGCGAGGAAATCGGCAATTATCTCGGACTCACCATCGAGAGCATCAGCCGCCTGCTGTCACGCTTCAAGAAGCTGGGCGTGCTGCAGGTAAGCAACCGCGAAATCGTGATTCTCGATCCGCCCCGCCTGAAAGCCATGGCGGCCGGCACCGAGAAATGCGATTAGGCTCGGCCCTGTCGCCGTCATAGCGGAGGCTGGCGGTCGGCCGGCACATTGGCCAGGTAATAACTGAGCATCGCCGCCAGCGCGCAGAACAGCCAGAACAGGAAGAATCCCACCGTATAAGCCGCCAGCGGCGACAGCGTGAACTCGGCGCCGCCCAGGTGCAAATCCTGCGGATCGAGCAGGGAAAAGAAAAAACCTTCCGCCATCGCCGCCACCAGGAAGGATGGCCACAGGATCACCATTGCAAGACGCCGCATCTATGCCTCCTTCAGGATTGGTCGGCCGACAGCGTCGCCGTCGCCTGCTGCGGCCAGGGCCACACGCCATTGATGCGCCAGGTCCGGCCCTGGTCTTCCAGCATCACCTGCCAGCGCGCCATCTCCAGCA